>ENA-UEPW01000067-UEPW01000067.1-human-gut-metagenome-genome-assembly--contig:-NODE-67-length-92317-cov-12.845056_pt1 | contig 92317 bp, 66 predicted proteins | sample MGYA00242935_ERZ507936 | MGnify/ENA primary metagenome ERZ507936 (study PRJEB26167, sample SAMN06115469) | human gut metagenome | host: Homo sapiens | place: China:Chongqing | collected 2016-06-23... | reverse complement strand
TTGAGCCTCTTGTCGGATTCGAACCAACGACCCCGAGATTACAAATCACGTGCTCTGGCCAACTGAGCTAAAGAGGCTTGTTGCACACCGACATAAGCCGGAAAGCGAGTGCAAAGTTACGCAAATAATTTTATCTCCAAAACTTTTCTCTATTATTTTTCAAAAAAAATCTCTTTTTCGCGTTTTTTTATTCCGCAACATGCCCTGCACAATCACCTGCCACCAACCGACAGCCGGGCGGCGTCACAAAGACACCGCCCGGCTTCTCTCGTTTTCACACCTTAATATATTATTTCTTCTCTTTAAGTTTCACCAATTGACGGTCGAGCGCGTCGATTGCCAAATCAACCGCTTCCTCAAACGTGTCGGCCACCTTCGAAGCAAACAAATCCTCGCTGTTTGGCACGGTCAGCTTTATGGAAGCCTCTTTATTCATTGCGGTTTCCGGTTTCACCACTTTCAAGGTCACGTCAAAACCAGTGACCGACTCATTACGGCGAGCAAGTTTCTGCGCCTTCTTGTTGATGAACTCTTCCAATTTTGCAGTTGCATCGAAATGGATGGCTTTAATTCTGATTTCCATTTTACCCTCCTTTTTTTAAGGCTCTTGGATGAGCATGTTTATAATTACGTTTCAGTTCGCTGTATGTGATATGAGTGTAGACCTGCGTTGCCGCAAGCGACTCATGTCCCAACAATTCTTTCACACTGTTGATGCCGGCTCCGTGGTTGAGCATCACCGACGCATACGAATGGCGGAGCGTGTGGGGCGAACGCCGCCCGCTGGTAACCGCCGACAGCGTCCGGCTAACCACGTTGTAGACCAACTTGTCGTAGACCGGCGCGCCTTTTGCCGTCAGGAAGAAGGCGTCGTTGCCGGGTGCCGACAGCTTAGCCCTCAGAGGCCGGTACAGTTCTATCAATGAGCGCAGTTCCCCGCAAAAAGGCACTATTCTGTCTTTATTACGCTTTCCATGCACTTTTAGTTCACACCGTCGGGTGTCGATGTCTGCGTCGGTCAAGCCCACAAGCTCGGCGCGGCGCATACCCGTCTCATATAGCATCGCCACTATCAGGCGGTTGCGCACCTGCTCAAAATCCGTATGGCTGAAGCCGCCGTCAAGAATCTCGTCCATTTTTTTCTCTCCGACAAACTCAGGCAAACGCTTTGGCAGCTTAGCCATCGGAATGTCGTCAACCGGATTCTGCGCCACCTCGCCGCGCTTAAGCAGGAATTTGTAGAACGCGCGCAGCGCCTGCATCTTTCTGCGCACTGTCCTGACCGCAAGCCCGCGACGCTGCGACAAGTCGTAGACCCACGCCCTCACATCGGCGGTGCCGACGCCCGCAGCGGCAAACTCGCTGTCGCCGTCGGCGGCAAACGCGGCAAACTGCTCAAGATCCTTCTTATAAGACAAAACGGTATGAACCGAATAATTCAGTTCATACCGCATATAATATAAGAAAGATTCTATCTGCTTCATCGTAGCGCGTTTTTCTTCATTCCGCTACGAATTTAAGCAAAAACTTTCAATTTTGCAAGTTTTCCGACGGAATTTTATTCCTCCTCTGAGCGAAGTTTCTGAACGTAAACCGCTTTCATCATTTTCTTACGGTTTGCCACAGATGGTTTCTCAAAAGCCTGGCGTGCGCGCAATTCTTTCACGATACCGGTTTTCTCAAATTTTCTTTTGAATTTCTTCAATGCTCTTTCGATGTTCTCGCCTTCTTTTACTTGTACAATAATCATTTCTTTATGTATTTAATTTTTTATTATTCTGTTGTTTTTGGCGCAATAAAAATATGCCCGGAATGCCGCGCCAGCCCTTCCAAGCCAAGGCAAAACCCGCGATTGCGCGTCCGCCCGTATTGATAATATGAGTTACTTACCTGTTTCTGAATCGGTTATATATCCACAACCTCCTCTCTATTTTTTTGCGGTGACAAAGATAGTGCAAATTGAGAGAATAAAAAAACAACTCGTTGATTTTTTTTGTTCCGAAATGCAGCCTATCTTATCCAAAAGACAATGCAAATCCGGAGCTCGACAGCGAACCCGGCCACAGATTTTGTCAATAATAATCACCGACGGCAGGCGGTTGTTTGAAGATTTTTGTGTAAGTTTACCGCATAATTTCTACAACTACTTTATGGACGAGATTTTTTACGATGTGGTAGACCTGCTGAAGGCTCTGATTTCAACACCTTCGGTGAGCCGGGAGGAACAAGCGGCGGCAGACATAATTGAGAATTTTCTGAAAGCAAGGGGATGCACGGCGCAGCGCTGCGGCAACAACGTGTGGACAATAGCGCCTGGCTACAGCCATGAACGGCCCACCCTGCTCCTTAACTCGCATATCGACACCGTGCGGCCTGTCGACGGATGGACGCGCAACCCTTTCTCGCCCGACGACGACGGCGAACGCATCTATGGCCTCGGCAGCAACGACGCCGGAGCGTCGGTGGTGAGCCTCACAGCGGTCTTTCTGTTGCTGTCGCAGCGGCAGCAGCGCTACAATCTCGTATTCCTTGCCTCGTGCGAGGAGGAAGTTAGCGGAAAAGGAGGCATCGAGGCGGTTCTGCCGTTGTTGCCCAAAATCGACGTGGCTTTGGTGGGCGAACCTACGGGAATGCACCCCGCTGTGGCTGAGAAAGGACTGATGGTGCTCGACGGCGAGATTGCCGGTAAGTCGGGACACGCCGCACGCGACGAGGGCGAAAATGCCATCTACAAGGCTCTGCCGATGATCGAACGGCTGCGCTCGCTGTCGTTCCCATTGACATCTGCCCATCTTGGACCCGTAAAAATCAGCGTCACTCAAATCTCCGCTGGAACGCAACACAACGTGGTGCCCGACATGTGCCGTATAGTGGTCGACGTGCGCACCACCGATGCCTACACCAACGAACAGACTCTCGAAATGATACGGCAGGCTGTGCCCTTCTGCAAGCTCACCCCGCGCAGCGTCCGTCTCCGCCCGTCGGGCATCAGCGAGCAGCATCCCATCGTGCGCCGCCTCGTCATAGCCGGGCGCAGGCCTTTCGGGTCACCTACCCTAAGCGACCAGGCTCTGATGCCGTTCCCGTCGCTGAAAATAGGTCCCGGCGAATCTGCCCGCTCGCACACGGCCGACGAATACATCACCTACGACGAAATCCGCGAGGCTATCCAAATCTACTTCACCACTCTCGACGGGCTGGCTCTCTGACCCGCATGCCCGCCGCACTGACGGCTTTATCATTCTAAAATATGCAAAATAGGGCGCAACATTGCGAATGTTTCGTCCTATTTATTTACCTTTGCACCGTATTTGCAGAGAAAAGAGGAATTTGAAGCGCTTTCATATATATATAATCATACTCGTGCTGCTGTCGACGGCTCTTTTTGCCATGCCGCAGACGGGATTGCACAAACACCATGCCGACAGCATCCCAGATGTTGCCGCCACAGTTGTCGACTCTGCTCTGATACGCGCTCGTGCACAAACATCTCCACGAATCGACTCGATACGAAACGTAATGGCTTCGCTCCGCGAGAGGGCGCGCAAGCAACGGCCTTCGCTCCGCACGGGCGAACGCCTCGACTCGGTGGCTGAATCGGTGGTGAACCACTCTGTCAGCCCTGCCGCTCCCGCCGATTCCATCCTCCCCGCCGACACGCTTACAGACAGCGAGATTCTCGCCTTGGACTCAATGCCGCCGGCGCCAAGGAAAAGCCGCATTGTGCGCGAGAAGGTCGACATCGACAATGCTGTGGATTTCGCCGCCAAGGACTCGTTGGTGATGTTGGGTCAGAATGCCGCGTTCATGTATGGCGCGAGCAGCGTGAAATATGCCGACATCGACCTGAGCGCAGACGAGATACACATGGACATGAAAGAGAGTCTGGTATATGCCGTAGGTCGAAAAGACACGACCGACGAGGTGGTGGGGTCGCCGGTGTTCAAGGACCGCAGCGGTGAATACCAGTCGAAAACCATGACCTACAACTTCAAGACTTCAAAAGGATTCATCACCGACGTTGTCACGCAGCAGGGCGAGGGATACCTTACCGGCGGACAGACAAAGAAACTTGCCGACGACTCATACAACATCATCAACGGCCGCTACACCACTTGCGACGACCACGAGCACCCTCACTTCTATATGCAGCTGACAAAGGCGAAGATGCGCCCTAAGAAAGACATCGTGACGGGTCCGGCATATATGGTGCTGTGCGATGTGCCTCTGCCGCTCGCCGTGCCGTTCGGCTATTTCCCGTTCACTTCAAAATACTCGTCGGGCGTGATTTTCCCCACATTCGGCGACGACTACAACAAGGGCTTCTACCTGCGCGACGGTGGTTATTATTTCGCGCTCAGCGACTATGCCGACCTTGCCTTGACGGGTGAAATCTACACCAAAGGCTCATGGGGACTGGCGGCGCGCTCCACATATCGCAAACGCTACAAATTCTCGGGCTCGTTCAACATGAGTTTCCTGACCACAATCACCGGCGACAAGGGTTCGCCCGACTATATGAAGCAGAAAAACTTCCGCATCGCATGGACCCACTCGCAGGACTCAAAGGCGAACCCGAAAATGACGTTCTCGTCGAGCGTGAACTTCGCAACCAGCGGATACTCGCGCAACGACCTTAACAGCTACTACAACGAGTCGTTTACCGAAAACACGAAAAACAGTACGGTTAACCTCTCCTACCGTTTCTCTTCAAAGTTCCAGATGTCGACAACGGCGTCGCTGGCACAGCGCACTCAGGACTCAACCCTTTCGGTGTCGTTTCCAAACTTCACCCTGTCGCTGTCGCAGATCGCGCCGTTCAAGCGCAAACGCGCGGTCGGAGCAGAGCGTTGGTATGAGAAAATCAAAATGTCGTACACCGGCTCGTTCCAGAACAGTTTGACAGCCAAGCAAAACGAGTTTTTCAAGAAAAGCCTCGTGAAGGACTGGGCAAACGGCATGCGCCATTCCGTGCCGGTTTCCGCCACATTCAGTCTTTTCCAATACATCAACGTGTCGCCGAGCATCTCGATGAACGACCGCATGTATACGCGCAAGATTCGCCGGTCATGGGACCCCGCGGCATCGGCTGAGGTGCAGGACACAACCTACAACTTCTACAACGTGTTCGACTTCAATGCGTCTGTCTCGCTCGACACTAAAATCTACGGTTTCTTCAAGCCGATGAAGTTCCTCGGCGACAAGGTGCAGATGATTCGCCACGTGATGAGTCCGTCAATATCGTTCAGCGGCTCGCCCGACTTCTCGCAGCCTGGATGGGGATATTACGGCACCTACGACTACGTCGACCAGCAGGGACGGGCTTTGCAACGCAAGTACAGCTACTTCGGCAGCAACATCTTCGGATCCGTGGGTCAGGGAAAAACGGGAATGGTGAGCATGTCGCTGTCAAACAACGTGGAAATGAAAGTGAAAAGCGACCAGGACAGCACTGGCGTGAAGAAGATATCCCTCATCGAGAACTTCACGATATCGCAGTCGTACAACTTTGCAGCCGACTCGCTGCGCTGGAGCAACGTCAACACGTCGCTCTCGCTGCGCCTCGTGAAAAACCTCAACCTCAACCTTTCGGCAACGTGGGATCCATACACCTACCAGCTCAATGCGTCGGGCGCGCCGGTGCGCGTCGACGTGCCGCGATGGAAAGCCCACAAAGGATGGGTGAAACTGTCGAGCACGGGAACTTCGTTCAGCTACACGCTCAACAACTCCACTTTCAGGCGCAAGAAGAAATCATCGTCGACCGACTCCAAAAAGACCGACTCCCCCGACGACAATCTGGACGAGATGGACGACGGAACGGGCGGACAGAACAAACAGAAAAAAGACGACAATCTGGAGCTTGACAGCGACGGATATGCCCATTGGAGTTTTCCTTGGAGCCTGACGCTCAACTACTCGGTGAACTACAGCTACGGAGAGTTTGACAAGCAGAAGATGGACTATCGCGGAAAATTCACTCAGAACCTTAGCTTCAGCGGCCGCATACAGCCCACCAAGGGCTGGAACTTCACATTCTCTTCAAGCTACAACTTCGACACGCACAAACTCGCATACATGAACTGCACCATCACGCGCGACCTGCACTGCTTCTCGATGAGCGCAAGCTTCGTGCCGGTAGGACCGTACAAATCCTACAACTTCCATATCGCCGTCAAGTCGTCGCTTCTCGCCGACCTCAAATACGACAAGCGCAGCAGCTACAGCAACGGCGTTGACTGGTACTAATCCCCCCAAGACTGTAACAATCAAAAAAAAGCGGCTGCACATCACAAGACGTACAACCGCGTAAAAAACATTAATTGCTTAAGCTTTTCTATTTCTCTCCAAGATAGATGGAACAAGTGCCAAACGTCATCGTGCGGCAGGTGCAGTTATTGAAACCTGCACGGCGCATGATGTCGAGCATGTCGTTGCCCTGCGGCACGGCAGCTATGCTCTCCGGCAGATAGGAATAGGCACGGGCATCCTTCGAGATGCTGCGTCCGAGCAGCGGGATAAGCCTGCGCGTATAGAACCGATAAAACCAGAGCACCAACGGATTGCGCGGCGTCGACAGCTCGATGACACAAAGCGTGCCTCCCTGACGGAGCACACGATGCATCTCGGCATATCCCTGCTCGAGATGCTCGAAATTGCGCACACCGTAAGCCACCGTAACAGCGTCAAACTCACCGTCGCCGAAGTCGAGCGCAAGGCAATCGCCTTTGGCATACTCTATCACATCGTCAAGACCGGCGCGCTGCGCCTTCTGCTGGGCGATGGAAAGCATATTTTCCGACAAGTCGACACCAACCAGACGTTTGGGATGCAGTTTGCGGCAGAGGAGCATGGCAAAATCGCCGGTGCCTGTGGCCACGTCAAGCAGCGACTGCACGCCTTTCCTGCGCAGAAATCCCACTGCCTTGCGACGCCACAGCTTGTCGATGCCGAAAGTCATTGCGCGGTTCATAAAATCGTAAACCGGCGCGATGGAGTCAAACATCTCGCGCACCTGTTGCGTCTTGCTCTCTTTTTTGCCGTATGGCATAATTTTCTCCGCCTTGTAGTCCATCCCGTCTGTTTGTGAGTTTTTTTACTTCTTCAAAGAGTTGAGATATTCAGTCACATTCTTCTCTATGCGCGCAGCAATGTCGGCATGCTCCTCCTTCTGGAATTTCAAACCGGTGATATGCTCATAAAGCTCGATGTAGCGGTCGGAAACCGACTGGCAGTATTCATCCGTCATCTCAGGCACAGTCTGACCGGCCTTGCCCATAAATCCGTTCTCGATAAGCCACTGGCGCACGAATTCCTTTGAAAGCTGGCGTTGAGCCTCGCCTTTCTCGAAACGCTCCTCATAGCCGTCGGCATAGAAATAGCGTGAAGAGTCTGGAGTGTGGATCTCGTCAATGAGATAAACCTTGCCGTCGCGCTTGCCGAACTCATATTTGGTGTCAACAAGAATCAAGCCCTTCTTGGCAGCCATCTCCGAACCGCGGGCAAACAATGCGCGCGTGTAGCGCTCCATCGTCTCATAGTCTTCCTTCGAAACGATGCCCTGCTTGATTATTTCCTCGCGTGAGATATTCTCGTCGTGTCCGGCTTCAGCCTTGGTGGTAGGAGTGATGATAGGTTCCGGGAATTTCTGGTTTTCCTTCATGCCCTCCGGCAGTTTCACGCCGCAAAGCTCACGGCAACCATCCTTATAGTCGCGCCAAGCGCTGCCCGTAAGATAGCCGCGGATAATCATCTCTACGCGGAATCCCTCACATTTCAATCCCACAGTGACCATCGGGTCGGGAGTGGCAAGTTCCCAGTTTGGAACGATGTCGGCTGTAGCGTCAAGGAATGTTGCCGCAATCTGGTTGAGCACCTGCCCTTTGAACGGAATGCCCTTCGGAAGAATCACGTCGAAAGCCGAGATACGGTCTGTCGCCACCATCACCATCAAATCATCGTTGATGTCATACACATCGCGTACTTTCCCGTGATAAACGCTCACCTGTCCCGGGAATTGGAAATCTGTCTTTACTAATGTTGTTGCCATAAACTTTTATATGTTATAAAATCATTGTCGGTTGTTTTCTATCCGTCGCTCCTTCTGCTCCTGACGCAAAGCCTTCTGCTCCTCGTCGTGCTTCTCGTATGCCTCCACTATCCGCTGCACAAGAGGATGGCGGACAATGTCTTTTTTCTCAAACTGCACACGTCCCACGCCATTGACGTTACGGAGCACACGCAATGCCTGCACAAGTCCGGAAGTGACGGTGTGGGGCAGGTCAATCTGCGTCACGTCACCGGTAATCACCATCTTGGCATTCATGCCAAGACGCGTCAAAAACATTTTTATCTGATGCGTGGTGGTGTTCTGCGCCTCGTCGAGGATTATCACGGCTTCGCTCAGGGTGCGTCCGCGCATAAATGCCAACGGCGCAATCTGAATCACTCCGGTTTCCATATATTCCTTCAGTTTCGCCTGCGGAATCATATCCTCCAGCGCATCGTAGAGAGGCTGCAGATAAGGGTCGATCTTGTCCTTCATATCTCCGGGAAGGAATCCGAGCTTCTCGCCGGCCTCAACTGCCGGACGCGAAAGTATCACCTTGCGCACCTCCCTGTTTTTGAGAGCACGCACGGCAAGGGCTATCGCCACATACGTCTTGCCCGTTCCCGCTGGTCCGAGCGCAAACGTCAAATCGTTTTCCTGAAATGCCTTGACAAGTTTCTGCTGATTGGCTGAACGCCCCTGGATGGGCTTGCCGTTGACGCCGTAGATAATCACGTCGTCCATCTTCAGCTCTTTGGGCGGCTTCCCTTTGACCACATCGAGGATTACCTCCTCTCCCAGCTGATTATATTTCGAGCAATAGTCTTCAAGTTCTTTGATTTTTTTCTCAAACTCCGCCGTTTCCTGCTCATCACCAAGCACTTTGATAAGCGTGCCGCGGGCAGCGACGCGCAACTTAGGAAACAGGCTGCGTATCAACTGCATGTTTGAGTTGTTCACCCCATAGAATATAACGGGGTCTACACTATCGATTACTACTAACCTTTCAATCATATCTCTTTTTGTTGCCACAAAATTACTAATATCCGCCGACATTACGGCACGATAGGCTCAGAAGATTGGAATTTTTTTTGTTGCAACCAGTCGCACGTCCTCCAACTCCAAAAATATTGCGATTTATTTGGAATGCATTCCAAAAATATTATGATTTATTTGGAATGTATTCCAAAAATCTTTAGTTTTGTGCCTAAAACCAAAGATTTGACAGCTTATGATAGACCGAATCTTGACAAAATCCATAATGGAACGGATGTGGCACGGCAAAGCGATTATCGTGTTCGGTGCACGCCAAGTAGGCAAAACAACAATGGTCAAGGAAATGCTGCACGGCCGCGACGATGTGCTGTGGCTTAATGGTGACGAACCCGATGTCCGTAATTTGTTTGACGGCGCCACATCGACGCTTCTGAAGTCAATTATCGGAAACAAAAAAATTGTTGTAATCGACGAGGCACAACGCATATCCGACATAGGCATATACATCAAGTTGATTGCCGACAACATCCCAGACATTCAGGTCATAGCCACCGGCAGTTCTTCTTTTGATTTGTCAAATAAAATCAACGAACCGCTGACAGGCAGGAAATTTGAATATTGCATGTATCCACTGTCGTTCGCCGAGATGGTGGCCAACACAGGGCTGATAGAGGAGAAGCGTATGCTACAGCAACGACTTGTTTATGGATATTACCCCGACGTTGTGTGCAATGCCGGCGATGAACGCGCCATACTCAACGAGTTGTCCAACAGCTATCTTTACAAAGACATCCTTTTGCTCGACAAGATAAAGAAGAGCGAGAAATTGATTAAGCTACTTCAAGCACTGGCCTTTCAAGTCGGTTCAGAAGTGAGTTTCAACGAGTTGTCGCAGATATGTGGACTTGACCCCAAAACAATCGACACTTACGTTTCCTTGCTCGAACAATCATACATCGTTTTCCGACTTGGATCGTTCAGCCGGAATCTCAGGAACGAATTGAAATTCTCCCGCAAAATTTATTTTTGGGACTGCGGAATCCGCAATGCGATAATCAGCAATTACAAATCAATCGACTCCAGGACTGATGCCGGGGCTTTGTTTGAGAACTTCGTGATTTCCGAGCGTATGAAAAAAATTCAATATGAAAAAACGTATGCAAAAGGTTATTTCTGGAGGACCACAGCGAAGAGCGAGATAGACTATGTCGAGGAGACCGACGGCAAGCTTTCTGCTTTTGAATTCAAATGGAATCCAAAGCGGAAGGCATCTATCCCGTTGGCTTTCTCAAGGGCTTATCCCGACACGGACTTCAATGTCGTGACTCGCGACAATTGCGAATCATTCCTGCTATAACGGCTGCGGCGCGCCGACTAGAGTCGGCGCGCCGCTATGTTTTTTTTCAAGCCTTTCCGAAGTCTCTATTTTTCAGTCGATGTTTCAAGCACACCAATCTCCTTGACGCTGCCGCTCTCAGGATGGAACACCACATACGCCGGCTGTTTCTTATCGACAAAAATCTTTGGATCAAGACCGAACTGCACGCCAAACTGCGCCACTTCCATCTGTTCGCGTGCCAGCACATTGCCGTCATAGGTCAGCGTCACGGTAGCGAGTCCCGGGATGTTGTACATCACCGCGCCCTTTGGCAATTCCTTCTCCTTGCCCTTATCATCGACAGGCAGCTCGCCCTTTTGCGTTGTTTTCACTGTGATATATACAGGTTCGCCGCTGAGGTCATTGCTGTCGACAATGCCGTTCACGTCCGACACACGGAACACCACCTCGCCGTCGACATCCTTCTTCGGCTCATAGTCGAAACGCACCACGCGCGTCTCCAGTTGCGTTGTGCCAACAAACATCGCCGTAAGCGTCTGTTCCTGACGGTTGAGCTCATCAAGCATCAGCTTCAGCGAAGCCCCATCGGGAGGCATCTGGTCGGCGTTGCCGCTCACAAGGTCGTTGCGGCTCTCGCGCAACTCGAAAATCTTGGCGGCGGCTGTTTCGGCACGCTTCATCAGCGACTCGCTCGCCACCATGTCCTCCGTAAACACGCTTGAATAGTCTGTTCCGTCAAGCACACTCTTGTCTGCCATCTGGTTGCGTTTGCGTTCCACCACTTCGCGTTCGGGGTCGGTGTTGATTGCCAACGGCAATCCTGCGGCGTCGAGCACCACAAAAGGCGACGACCCTGCCTTGAATTTCATCAGCCACTCACTGTCCTTGTCGGGCACACCGAATGCCGACATCTGCACGTCCTTGACAGCCCACGTCTGGCAGTCCTCGGTAATCGGATTCTTCACACCGAGATACTTCTCGGCGTAGCGGTAGTAAGGTCCGGCTTTCTTCACCGTACGCACCGCCTCAACCTCAATGTTGACATGCGTTTTAGGCAACGAATAAATCAGTCCGTATTCATTGTGCTTGTTGGCTGTGAGCCGCTGTGTCTCCTGGGCGAATGCCGGCATCGAAGCCGTCAAAGCCGCAGCCAGCGCAATTATCTTAATTGTCTTCATATCTTATTGTTGTTATTGCATTATTTCCTTTATTGCCTGACCTATGCAGTCTATGATATCGCCTGCCGTAAGCCCGTATTCGCCATGCTTCTGCGCAGCCAGATTGCCTGCATAGCCATGGATAAACACGCCCATCGACGCCGCCACATCGGGTCGGTATTTCTGTGCCATAAGCGCTCCTATGATTCCCGACAGCACGTCGCCACTGCCAGCGGTAGCCATTCCGGCATTGCCCGTGGTGTTGACAAACACCTTGCCGTCGGGGCGAAACACAAACGTGTAATGCCCTTTAAGCACTATCACGATTTTCAAGAACTTCGACATCTCGACCGCACGGTTAAAACGCTCCTCGTCTGTAAAATGTTCGCCAAACAATCGGTCGAACTCGCGCACATGGGGCGTTATCACGGATCCTTGCGGAATATTGTTGATTGGAGTGCGCAATCCAGCTATACAGTTAAGTGCGTCGGCATCAAGAAGAATAGGCGACGCCGCCTGCCGCAGAAAATCATCGATTGCCGACACCGTTGCGGCATGCGTGCCGAGTCCAGGACCGGCGACAACCGTATACTTCTTCTCCGGCACAATCTCTGTAACATAACTGCTTCCCCTGTCCTGACGCACACGGGCCTCAGGCACTGCCGTCTGAAGCGGGATGTAGCAGCACGACGGCGTATGGACATCGACAATGCCCACCCCCGTGCGCAACGCAGCCTTTGCCGCAAGCACAGCCGCGCCTCCCATTCCGAAACTGCCTGCCACAAGAAGCATCCGTCCGAAATCGTGCTTGTCGGCAAACGGATTGCGCGGCTGCAGTCCGTCCTTGACTCCCACACGGTCAATCAGATAATAGTTCGACGGCGTCTGACGGATAGCCTCCTGGCTAAGACCGATGTCGAGCACCTTCCACTCTCCCAAGCACCTGGCATTCTCTCTGAAGAAAAACGCCAGACGCGGAAACTGGAATGTCAAAGTCAGGTTGGCATGGACGATATTGTTGAGAATATTTGTTGAATTAAACTCCGGAAACAGTCCCGACGGCAAGTCAATCGACACGACAAACGCTTCCGACTCATAGATAAGCTTCGCCAATGCCGTATAGCCGCCACGAAGGTTGGACGACAAGCCATTGCCAAACAATCCGTCGACAACAACATCTCGTTTTGAAATCTCCGGAACCGTAAACTTCTTCTGTACCTCGACAAACGACGGATATTCCATATCGACAAGACGCTGACGGTTGATGGCGCAATCGTCCGACAGGTCCTTCGTTCTGAACAGAAGAACCTCCGGCTTGTATCCTTGGTCAATCAGCAGGCGAGCCACAGCAAGCGCGTCGCCGCCATTGTTGCCCGGACCCGCAAAAATAATGATACGCTGCGACGGCACCCAACGGGAAACAATTTCAAACGCCACAGCCGAAGCCGCACGCTCCATCAAATCAATGCTCGCTATTCCCTCTTTAGCCACCGTTGCTGCATCAATGGCACGTATATCTGTCGCTGTAAATATTTTCATTCTTGTCTGTAATTAGCCAAAGGACAAAGATAGTGCAAGGTGAGCAAAAAAGAAAGGAACTCGTTCATTTTCTTTTTCCGAACCGCAGCCTATCTTATTCAAGCTCGTCTTTTTCATCATTAAGGACCTTAAAAACTTTAAAGACCTTACCTCTCCTTATCATTGTCTAAAACGATGTGCGGAAAGCACGCAGCTGCGACCGCAGCTGCAACGCCATGCCATCGGTCATCGAGTTGAGCAACGCATAGAATTGCTGACCGTGATTCATCTCTCGGGTATGCGCCAGCTCATGAAGCAGCACGTAGTCCATCAGATGTGGAGGCAGCAGCATCAAGTAGCACGACAGGTTGATTGTGCCTGCGCTTGTGCAACTTCCCCATTTCGACCGCGCTCCAGTGACACGCACTTTCTTATAGGTCAGACCATGCATCGAGGCAAGTTCGGCGAGCAATGGCGGCAAGAACTGCTGCGCCCGGCGTTTCATTGCCCTGACAACGGCTGCCGACAGCAACTTCTGCACTTCCGGACGGCTGAACTGAGTGTCGGGCGGGCAAAACACCGTTGCCTTGTCGTCGTCAAACCGCACCGAGAAAAATTGCCGTGTGCCCGAGGCGACACTCAGTTTGAAGCACGGCGCATCGATTGTGAAATCAAGGTCAATCAGCCGCGGACGCAACTTCTCGCATCCCTCACGAAGCGTCTGCCGATGCGGCTCTATGGCTTTGAGGACAGAGGCAAGCGACGTGTAGGGAGGCACTGTCACGTGCAGCCCGTCGTCCTTCGAACGCATTGTGATGTTGCGCGCGCGCCGGTTGGTGCGTATCTCTATACGTCCGAAATCGGGGTCCTGAACAATTCTCTTAGTCGGCATATCCACAAGTGTCTACAACCTCAACTTCACTTCGCGTGGCATCGACACGCTCCACACGCACCTGCACCGGTATGCGGTGTGAAAGCTCATCGACATGGCTGATGATGCCCACACGGCGTCCGCCCATCTGATGCAGCGCCTCGAGCGTGTCCATCACGTTGGTAAGGCATTCGTCAGACAGTGTGCCGAAGCCCTCGTCGATAAACAGCGTGTCCACTCCGTTGTCGGCAGCGTTCAAGCGCGACAGGGCAAGAGCCAGCGACAGCGAGACCATGAAACTCTCGCCGCCGGAAAGGATATTGGCGCTCTGCGACACTCCCGGATTATGAGTGTCTTCAACAAGAATAACCAACGAGCCAGGCTGACAAGTCAGCGTATAGCGGTCGCTGAAGCGGCAAAGATAGCCGTTGGCAATGTTGAGCAGGTGCGACAGGATAAAACTCTGCGCCACCTTGCGGAATTGCTTCCCCTCTCTGTCTCCAAGATATTTGCACAGCGTGTCCCATTTGTCTTTCTCCACCCTGGCTTTCTCCGCGGCTACCAATGCGGCGGCATGTGCCTCCGCCTGTTTCTTGTCGTCGGCAAGCCGTTGCGCGTCAAGGGCGTTGCTCTGCAGCAACGCATCGGCTTCAGCGCGTTTTTCTGCCACAACCGTCTGCAGACTGTCGGCTGTGTCGGCCTCAGCCAGCGCCGGACGGTTGGCGCGATGGTTCTCAAGCATTTTCTCAACCGAGGCAAGCGCGCCGGCGCTTTTGTCGGCATCCGCAATTATGCGTTGGCAATAATCCCTTTCGGAGTCTATGCGCGCTCTGCTTGTTTGCGACAGGCTTACAAGCGCGGCTTCTCCGATTTGAGGATTGGCTGCGAAAAATTCAGCGAGCGCGGCTTCAGATTCCGCCGCCGTCTTGTCGGCATTGGCAAGTGCCGCACGACGTTCCGACAGCCGGGCTGTGATTTTTGCAATCGCATCCTTTGTCGCGGCAAGCAGCTTGTTGGTGTCGTCAAACCGGCGGCGCTGAGTGTCGCACTCCGTCTGTGCCTGCGCCGCCTCGCGCAACTTCCCGGCAACCACCGCAAGAGCGTTGTTGACGGCATCGATATCGACAGCGGTTTCCGCATCACGGCATGCCGTCGACGCTTTTTCCACCATCGACGCATAGTCCGCTCTCGCCTTCTCCAATTTCTTTGTCATTCTGTCGATTTCCCCACTTTGCTGCGCCACCTCCTTTTGTGTCACTGCAAGGGTGGTGGCAGCCTTGCGCAGGCGTTCCTCGGCATTGACCTTGCGCACTCTCACCGGCTCCAGCACCGACTGGAAATGCTCGTCGGCAAGCAGCTGCCCTACACGCTGTCCGCACACGGGGCACTCCGCTCCAACAACAAGTTTGCTTCTCAATTCTTTGGCAGCGTTGCCAACCGACATCTCCATCTGTGCGTACAGTGCCGAGCAGTCGCGGAAATCCGTGTCGGCAGAGTCATATTCAGCCTTTTCCACCGATATCCTCTCTTGGGCGGCTTTCAGTTTTTTGCGGCTTTCCGCAATCGTTTCCGCATGGGTGTCGATAAGCTTGCGCTGTCCGTCAAGTCCGGAAACAAGCACCCGCGCATCGTTGAGCTTTTTCAGCCGGCAATCGAGCGCAGGTTTGTCTATCGCCACCAGCCTCTTTGTAGCAGCGTCCAGAGCCTTGTTGGTCAAACAGATGTCGCCATCAAGGGCTTTTCCCTTGCCATCCGCGTCTTCAAGACTGCGCTCAAGTCCGGGCAACTCCTTCTTCAATGCCGCCGCGTCGGCACGCGCCTTGTCGCGCTGGCTGAGATAGACGCGCGCTGAAGCCGAGCGGTCGTAGTCGGCGACAAGCTGCCGGCGCTGCTTGAACTCATCCGATTCCATCGCTGTTTTGAGATTGTCAGCCCGACGGCGCGCCTCCACGCATTGCGCTTCAAACGTTGCATTGTCGGCAATCCATTTACGCTTCGCATCGGCGGCATCAGCCTCCGCCTTAACCTCTTCAATGCGTTTTTTCCGCACGTCGATTGCCTCTGCCACGGCTGCATTTTCCTCGTCGGAGAGCAGACTGATGCCAGCGACAGCCTGACAGCAACGGTCATAGGCATCGGATGCCGCTTTGGCATGCTCCGCTATCTTCCGCCCAACAGCAGAATAGATGTCGATACCCGTCAGACGCTCAAGAATCTCCGCCTTCTCATCACTTTTACTTTGCAGAAACCGGGTGAACTCGCCCTGGGCGAGCAACGATGTGCGGCAGAACTGCTCATATTTCATTCCGACCACCTCCTGCACCTTGCTTTCGAAATCGACCTTCTTTGTCCACGTCTCACCGGTTTTCAGAAGAGTCAGAGTCCGTTCCTCTTTCTGGAATTTGCCGGTGGCTTTGTTTCGCGACCGATGTAGATGCCACTGCGCCTCATAGTCGTTGCCATCGTTGCCCTCAAACAGCAGTTTGGCAAAGCATTCCACCGTGGAGCGACGCATCAGCTGCCTGTTGGCGTCCACTCCCACATTGCGGTCGTCTTCCTTTTCAACACCGACGAGTGTCGAATCCTCATATTTCTCATCCGTTTTGAATCTTGTCAGCCTCGGAGCACGCGCGTAGAGAGCAAGACACACGGAGTCGAGGATAATGCTCTTGCCGGCGCCTGTAGGTCCGGCAATCAGAAACAGCGGAGTGTCGGCAAGCGGAGAGGCGACAAAGTCGATTTCCGCGTCGGCAATCGACGCTATGTTGTGTATCGTGATGCGTTTCAGTTTCATAGTGCGTTCTCCTCCTCTATTTCTTTTTCAATCCCCGAAATCATAGCCAGATAGTCTGCCGACTCTTTCTCCGGAATCCCTTTGGCGGCGAAAAAGCGCGCCGCCACTTCTCCTACAGTCATCTGACGCAGCTGTTCCGGTGTGACATCGGGCAAGGCATTGTCGCGCGCCGACCGGCGACGGTCGGTGACGTTGATTGTGCAGTAGCGGCACGCCTTGCCTTCGAGTGCCTTCGCCACCTGCTCGTTGTAGTCGGACGGGAGTGGCTTGTCGAGCAACACGTTCAACCGTATATACGCCTTTCTGTCGGCAGGAAACTCACGCGCGGCGGCAAGTGCGTCGTCGAAAGCCGCAGGCTGGCTTGGAAGCGTGACAAGCGGACGCGGGTCATTGATGCCAATGGCACGCGCCTCCACAGGCTTGCCTTTCTCGAGGTCGACTATCACAACTCCGTGCTGATAACGCTCGTCAAACCCCACAGCAATCGGCGAACCGCTGTAAGTAGCCCTGCCGTCGCTTCCGCGCAGCGTTTGGGGATGGTGGATATGTCCCAATGCAATATAATCGTATGCGGTGCCGAGCGTCGGAAGCTCAACATAATCGACCGTGCCGAGCGAGTCATTCTGCATGCGGCGGTGTCCCGTCAGGTCGCACCCAAGCACCGCCAGATGCGCCGCCAGCACAGTTGGCAGCCCATCGGCATTCATTTCACCCACAGCCTTCTCCAAGCCTTGAAAAAACGCTTGCTGGCGGTCGCCGTCGGCTGGCGGGAAATTGTGGGGATAGACATAGGGCACTGCGGCTATATAGCCTTTGCCAGGCACGGGGACGACATGCGCTGAATAGTCGGCGCTATTGTCTGCAAGACGGCGCAAAGTGCCGATGACAAACACGTTGTGCGACCGCCAAAGGTTGCGGTATATCTCAAGACGCGAGGCGCTGTCGTGATTGCCGGCAACAATGACTATGACCATCTCGGGGACGGCGGCATGGATTGCGAGCAGCCCTTCGGCATAGACGCGCTGAGCCGCTGCCGACGGCATTGATATGTCGAACACGTCGCCAGCCACGACCATTGCGTCTGGACGTTCCTCCGCCACCACTTCGCACAATTGCCCAAGAAACCGGCGTTGCTCGTCGAGGCGGTCAAAGCCATAGAGCGACTGTCCTAAATGCCAATCGGCTGTATGCAGTATCTTCATCTTCTCAATATTGGAGTTTTTATCCACCAAAGTTACTCAATTATTCGCGCAATCATATCAGTTTCTCTCTGAAAAAGCAATAAAACAGAGGGCGCAAACGTTACTTTAATTATGAAGAAAGCCGTATATATCATCGTGTGTCTGCTGCTGACAGCCGTCGCTGCCGGCTGCCGCACGCCCAAACTTTCCGAAGCCGACGCTCAGTTTCAACGGGGAGAGTACTACGACGCGTCGGTGACTTACAAAAAGGTTTACAACAAACTGCGGAAAAAGGAGGAGCGTCCGCAACGCGGAGAAGTGGCGTTCAAGATGGGACGTTGCTATAGGCTGCTCAACATGTCGGCGCGCGCATCGGCGGCTTTCCAAAACGCGCTGCGCTACGAATATCCCGACAGCACGACCCACTTTATGCTGGCTCAGGCTCTACATGCCGACGGCAAATATGCCGCCGCTCTGCGGTCGTATGACAAATATCTTGAATTCTGCCCCGACGACTCCCTTGCCATCAACTGCGCGGAGGGATGCCGCACAGCCCAGGAGATACGCGCCCGCGGGTCGCGCTATGTGGTTAAACAAGCCAAGCTTTTCAACTCGCGCCGCGCCGACTTCTGCCCTATGTATCTCGGAGCTGACTGCGACCAGATTTATTACACGTCGACTACCGAAAAAGCTACCGGCGACAAGAAAAGTGAAATCACGGGAATGAAGAATGCCGACGTGTTTTTCTCCAAAAAGAACGAGAAAGGCGAATGGGAACGTCCGGAGCCGGTTGAGGGCGAACTCAACACGGAATTTGACGAGGGCATCGTTGCATTCTCGCCCGACGCACAGACAATGTATCTCACCAAAGCGCGACGCGAGCTCAACGCTCCGACATCGGTGGAGATATACACATCGACACGCTCCGACGCAAAATGGAGTGCCCCTGTAAAATTTGAGATTACAGCCGACACGCTGTCTACATTCGGACATCCGGCGGTGTCGCCCGACGGCGAATATCTCTACTTCGTCAGCGACATGCCTGGCGGATACGGAGGCAAGGACATTTGGCGCATATCGCTGAAGGAAAGACAAGGTTCGCTCGTCAACCTCGGTCCCGACATCAACACTGAGGGCAACGACGATTTCCCTTATGTGCGTTCCGACGGCTCTCTATATTTCTCGTCCGACGGACATCCGGGGATGGGCGGTCTCGACATTTTCCGTGCCACGGCTGTCGGCGACCCTGCCGACCTGCGATGGAAAGTGGAGAATATGGGCTTCCCAATCAACTCCGCCGGCGATGATTTCGGAATCACTTTCGGGAAGGGCGAAGATGGATTTTTCAGCTCCAACCGCGGCGACGCGCGTGGCTACGACCACATCTACAGTTTCGAATACGACCCCGTGAGAATCACCATCGAGGGATTGGTGATGGACAAAGACGAGGAGCCGGTGAAGAATGCAATCATTCGCATCGTCGGAAACGACGGGTCGAATCAGAAGGAAGTGGCGCGCGACGACGGGTCGTTCTCGTTCGCGCTGCAGCGAGGCGTAAAATACGTGATGCTCGCCGGCGCGAAGGGCTACTTGAACCAAAAACAGGAATTCGCTTCCGACTCTACGATGGAAGACGCGAATTATTGGGTGGAGTTCATTCTGCCGTCAATCAGCAAACCATCGGTGGTTGAAAACATATTCTACGACTACGACAAGGCCGACCTGAGGCCGGAGTCGAAAACGGCTCTCAACGAGCTGATTGCCGTGCTGCACGACAATCCCAACGTGACAATCGAAATGGCTTCTCACACCGACCGATGGGGCTCAGACGCCTACAATATCAACCTGTCGGAACGACGGGCAAAATCGGTGGTTGACTACCTTGTCGAGAACGGCATCAGCCGCGACCGGCTGCAGCCGCACGGCTACGGCAAGTCGCGTCCAAAGACAGTGACCAAACGCATCGCTCGCCTGTATCCGCAGTTCAAAGAGGGCGACATACTGACCGAAGAGTTTATAAAAACACTTTCCGAGGAAGACCAGCAAGCAGCCGACCAGATTAACCGCCGCACGGAATTCTCAGTGCTATCGCTCACCTACAACATGAAATAATCCACCTGACTTCGTCATTGCGCACCCCAAAATGAGGGTATACAAAGACACATAATGCTGTTTATCAAACAATTATAAAAACTGTATTTTTTGAGTGACGAAGTCAGGGAAAAGAGTACGGCATTTACCCCGCCCGGTCAATGTCCGTTAGATTCGTAAATTTTTGCCCGTTGACATAAAATAATTTATTTTCCAGCAACAAGGTAAAAAAATGGATATTTTCTGCAGCCTCATAGAGTTACTTATTTTTTGCTAAATTAAACAAACCTTGAACACGTAGAACAAATAAGATATGTCATGCAACATATATGCGTTGCTTTTGACAATCAGTCTCTTGGCCAGCACAAATGATAAAATTGCGCATTGCGCCGACATCTACAGCCACGTCCGTCTGCCAATACCCTCGATTGATTTATGAGGCGGTTTGCGCCAAACGAGGTAGGAATTTCTTGCAAACACCGGATTTTCGGAGGATTTTTTGTAATTTTGCAAGGCATTGTATAACCGAATAGCAATTGCTCAATTATGCAGAAAGTAAAACCAAAGAAATTTCTCGGGCAGCATTTTCTGACCGACCTTCACGTGGCAGACCGTATAGCTGCCACGCTCGACGATTATCGAGGAATGCCGGTGCTCGAAGTGGGACCGGGAATGGGCGTGCTTACGCAGTTCCTGCTCGAACGCGGACATGATGTGACTGTCGTGGAACTCGACCGTGAGTCGGTCGAGTATCTGGAGCACAACTTTCCGCAACTTGACGGGCGCATCATCGGCGAGGACTTCCTTGAGCTCGACCTCGGCTCGATGTTTGAAGGCGACTTCTGTGTGATAGGCAATTATCCATACAATATCTCGTCGCAGATATTCTTTAAGGTGCTCGACTGGCGCGACCGCATCACGTGCTGCAGCGGAATGCTGCAGAAAGAGGTGGCAGAGCGCATAGCCGCCAAGCCGGGGTCGAAGACCTACGGCATCCTGTCGGTGCTTCTGCAGGCGTGGTACGACATCGAATATCTGTTTACCGTCGATGAGCATGTGTTCAATCCGCCGCCAAAGGTGAAGTCGGGCGTAATCCGTCTGCGCCGCAACGGTGTAAAGACTCTCGACTGCGATGAAAAGCGGCTGAAAGCGGTGGTCAAGACATCGTTCGGACAGCGCCGCAAGACGCTGCGCAATTCGTTGCGCTCAATGGCACGCCGTCCGGAAGTGCTGCAGGAAGAGATTTTCAACAAGCGTCCGGAACAGCTGTCGGTGGCTGAATTTGTAAGACTTACGAACCTTTTAAACGAGTAGAACGGCATGAGAGAATTTTCAGAGGAATTTTTGGATGAACTCAGACATCTCATAAAGGAAAACAACGAGACGCAGGTAATGGCAGAACTCAAGGAGCTGCACCCTGCCGACATTGCCGAACTTATACAGAAGATGGACCTTGAGGAGGCGGAGTATGTGGTGTCGCACCTTGACAGTGACGCTGCTGCCGACACCTTGATGGAACTTGATGAGGACGACCGCCACCGCCTGCTTGAGAATATGCCCAACAAGGACATTGCCAAGCAATTCGTGGAGCACCTTGACACCGACGATGCCGTCGACCTTATCCAGGAACTTGACAAAGAAGACCAGGAGGAAGTGTTGTCGCATGTCGACGACGTTGAGCAGGCAGGCTCGATTATCGACCTGCTGAAATATCCTGAGGACACCGCCGGCTCTCTGATGGGTACGGAGATGATTGTGGTCAACGAGAACTGGAGTATGCCGGAATGCGTGAAGCGGATGCGTGAGCAGGCAGAAGACATGGATGAGATTTTCTATGTCTATGTTGTCGACGACGACCGCAAACTGAAAGGCATCCTGCCGTTGAAAACGCTGATAACCAACCCTTCGGCGTCAAAGATAAAACATGTGATGGAGCCCGACCCCTACTCCGTGAAGGCCGACGAGCCGCTCGACGACGTGGTGCTCACGTTTGAGAAATACGACTTGGCGGTTATGCCGGTTGTCGACGGCATCGGACGTCTTGTGGGACGCATCACCTTCGACGACGTAATGGACGAGGCCCGTGAGCAGACCGAGCGCGACTATCAGTTGGCTTCCGGTCTTTCCACCGACGTGGAGACCGATGACAAGATTCTCGACCAGGCAAAAGCACGCCTGCCGTGGCTGATCATCGGAATGATAGGCGGACTGTCGAACTCTTGGATTCTCGGCAATTTCGAGGGCAATTTTGCCAACAATCCCGCCATCGCGCTTTTCATCCCGCTTATCGGCGGCACTGGCGGAAACGTGGGAATACAATCGTCGGCAATCGTTGTACAGGGACTTGCCAACGGCTCGCTCGACCTTAGGAAGTCGTTGTCGCAGATTGTCAAGGAGCTTGGACTTGCGCTGATCAACGCAAGCATCATCTCGCTGCTTGTGTTTGCCTACAACTTCTTCATTTTCCATCCCGATTTCAAGATTACGATAGCCGTGTCGGCGTCGTTGTTTGCCGTAGTGCTGTTCGCCGCTACGTTTGGCACGTTCGTGCCGCTGACACTTGAGAAGATGAAGGTGGACCCGGCGATAGCCACAGGCCCATTTATCACCATAACCAACGACATTATCGGCATGATGATCTACATGACAGTGTGCATGATGCTGTTGCAATAGAATCAAAAACAAAATAATCCTATAAAACTTAGAAAAGCAATGTCAAAAGTATTAATTATCGGAGCCGGCGGCGTCGCTACGGTGGCAGCCCACAAGTGCGCCCAGAATTCCGATGTGTTCAGCGAAATCGTTATCGCATCGCGCACAAAGAGCAAGTGTGACGCCTTGGCTAAAGCCATCGGCAAAGACAATGTCACAACCGACCAAGTTGATGCCGACAAGGTGCCGGAACTGGTGGCTTTGTTCAAGAAGCACAAACCCGACTTGGTGGTAAACCTTGCGTTGCCATATCAGGATCTTACGATAATGGATGCCTGCCTCGAGTGTGGAGTAAGTTATCTTGACACCGCCAATTATGAGCCTCTCGACGAGGCGAAATATCAATACTCATGGCAATGGGCATACAAGGACCGCTTTGAGAAAGCCGGACTGACTGCAATTCTCGGTTGCGGTTTCGACCCTGGAGTGTCGGGCATTTTCACTGCCTACGCTGCAAAGCACTATTTCTCAGAGATGGAGCATCTCGACATCGTGGACTGCAACGCCGGAAACCACGGCAAGGCTTTCGCCACCAACTTCAACCCTGAAATCAACATCCGCGAGATTACACAGCGCGGAAAGTTTTATGAGAACGGGGAGTGGCACGAAACCGACCCTCTGTCGGTTCACAAAGCGTTGAACTATCCAAACATCGGAGCCCGCGAGTCGTATCTGATGTATCACGAAGAGCTTGAGAGTCTGGTCAAGAACTATCCGTCAATCAAGCGCGCACGTTTCTGGATGACGTTCGGCCAGGAGTATCTGACACACCTGCGCGTGATTCAGAACATCGGAATGGCAAGCATCGAGCCTATCAATTACAATGGCATGGAAATCGTGCCTATCCAATTCCTCAAGGCTGTTTTGCCAAACCCTAAAGAGCTTGGCGAAAACTATACCGGCGAGACATCGATTGGCTGCCGCATCAGCGGTAAGGACAAGGAAGGCAAAGAGATGACCTACTATGTCTACAACAACTGTTCTCACCATGCCGCCTACCTCGAAACCGGTATGCAGGCTGTCAGCTACACCACCGGTGTGCCGGCGATGATTGGCGCAATGATGTATCTTAAAGGCATTTGGAAACGTCCGGGCGTGTGGAACGTTGAGGAGTTTGATCCGGATCCATTCATGGAGCAGCTCAACAAGCAGGGTCTGCCTTGGCACGAAATCTTCAATTCCGATCTGGAAGTGTAGTGCAAGAAACATAGAATCACAAAAAGTAATCCCGCATTGTCAACAACAGTGCGGGATTACTTTTTGTCGATATGTCATGTCGCTGACGCTTAGTCTTTGACAAGCACCTTGATAGGACGGCGGCATTGGTCGCTGTAGACCATGTAGGCACCGTAAGGCAACAGTTCGCAGTGGCCTTCGCTCACTGAGTCGATAACCTTTATCACGCGCCCTGTCATGTCGATGATGCGCACGTTGGTGTGGGCTACGGCGCAACGGAAATAAATGCCGTTGCCGATAGGGAGCACGGCGAGCGGTTCAGTAGCCTCGATGCCGTTGACACCGGCTGGGTCGACAGTGATGACGTTTGATTCGTCCGACATGCGGTTCAGTCTTACCGTCTGTATGGTATAACTGTAGGTGGCACCCGATTTTGCTTCCCCGAAATCGTAGAAAGAATCCTCGCTACCATCAGTGTAGAGAGTCATGCAAGTCGGTGTGCCGTTGACGTACTCGGTCAAGTTTATGCGGAAGCAGTCGATTGAGGCTGGTCGCGACGGCATAATCCAGTTGATGCGGAATCCGGTTGATGAGATGTTTGTAGCCGCGGTAGCCTCCACACGGTCGAACACAGGCGCTTCAACTGCAGTTCCGGCAAGATTGACCACATAGCTTGTTACGCCAGTCAGGCCACCATCGTAGAGCAGCAGTTTGGTGGTGCGCTCACCGAGCCCCTTAGGCTCGAAAGTGATTTTCAGATTGTAGTTTCCAGCGTTCACCTCGCTCCAAGAAGCGGAAGTCGACGGGATTGAGAAATCGGCAGCATTGTTGCCGTAGACTGTCATCGACAGATTTGCGGAAAGATTTCCACGGATAGGCATTTCCAGGGTCATCCGGTCGCCGTAGACCACCTCGCCGAAGTTCACGGTCGAGTTGTTTACGGGCGCAATCAGCGAGCCGTCGCCGATAGGCGGAAGGTCTTCGTCGGTGTAAGGTTTGCCCTTCATCGAGCCCCAGATATACTCCACAAGGTCAGGATAGTCGATGAATGGGTTGCGGTTGCTCTGCAGCTTGTAGACCTCGTCGTTTCGGTTGCGTTCCTTGTCGCTCACAGGGTCCTGACGATGCCATTTAAGGAGCAATTCCACCGCCCATCCCTGCATTGAGGGATAAGAACCTTTTTGCGCTATGTATTCGTACTTCCAGTTAAGGTTCTGATAGCATGTCACCATATAGAAATAAGTGCGGGCAAAGTCGCCTTTGTATTCATCGGCAGGCTCAAACACGTATTTAGAGCCGCCGCCCTGCCCGCTGACAGGGTTTCCCACCAGCACAAGATTGTTGTCGAAAGTGATTCCCGACGGCGACACCTCGCCGAGCGGATAGTTCAATTTCGCTGAGTTGGCAGTGGCGTCGGAAGGATAAAGGTGGTTCAAGTCGGTGTATGCGCCCACTTGCGAATCGCCGCCCCACCAGCTTTTCGGGAAACTGTGTTCGCGGTTCATTCCGCTCCATCCGTTTCTCACATAGCGTTTGATGTTGGAATACATATCCCACCACGTTCCGTCGGGTCGCACGTCGGTGTAGCAGAACGATTCTTTGAACAGTCCGTTATAATCGTTTTTCGAATGTTTGCTTACAATTTCATATAGTTTGTTCTTCAGGGCTGCGTCTTTCAGTCCAGAGATTCCGTTGTAGTAACCATTTGGCGCTTCGGCGCTGGCAAACAGAGCGGTGACGGCTACCGCGATTGTGAGCAGAAGATTTCTCATATATGATTTATTTGTTGATAATGAACCACAAAGGTAGCAAGAAATTGCTGAAAAACAATTTATTTCGGGATGAATGAAACAAAAAAACGTGTTTGCTCGTTTATAAATAATATATTGCTTCTATTTTATAATCTGCAATACCGTAAGTCCTATTATTATCGCGATTGTAAAACTTGCAAGAGTACCTATCAGTACATACTCCGTAGTTTTTATCTCCTGCGCCTTGCTCAATTCTCCAAAACGGAAAATAGATTTGGCCGCCAGTAAAAAGCCTATACCTTCAGTCGTTCCGGTCAGTATGAAAGTCAATATCAGTATGCGCTCAAAATAACCAATCCATTTTCCGGCATTTGGCAGGCTCTTTTCCTCTGTAGCCGAAGGTGTCCATCTTTTTATGAAGAGGTTCAAAAACACAGAAGTCGGTTTTAGTATCAAAAAGTAGGCGGTGACAACAGCCCAGATATTTATATTGTTCCATTCGGTTTTGAAAAGCTCTTGACAAAAATCTCCGCAATGGTCAAACAGCGATAGCCATAAGATTACAATAACGGCAATATGCACAAGCTGGTCTATGGTGAACGATGCGACATCCTTCTTCATATATTCAACCTTTATGTAATCCATCAGTGTGTGTGACACAAAAATAACCAATGGAATAATCCAGTTGCTCCAGTCTGCAACAAAAAGATATGCCATTAAAGCATGGATGAGACTATGTAATAGTTGATAAACATACTTCTTTGAGGTCTTTTCTTGTTTGCCTTCGCATATTTTATCATTCTGAAAGACAAAATCGGAAAGGATATGGGCAAATAAAAGTCTTAGCAATATGGCCATAATCATTATTCTAATAAGTTTGAAATCAAATTATGATACCGGTCAAGATACATCTGAACAAGATTCACTTTCGCCGCGCTCAATAGTTTGCTTATATTCTGTGCAGACTTATGAAGTTTCTTAGCAATATCTTTTTGAGCCGTATTACATAGCAATGCATGATAAGCGGCTTGCGATTGTGATACGCTCCACGAGGAAATAACGTCATCCGCAAATGCCGTACTTACCAGTAATTCGTCATTCACGTCCGACCATCTTGTTTTGACGATGAGCCGCCGTTTGCCCATCTCGTCAAGTTCTCTTCCCGAGTATTGGAACGCCTCTCCGTCAGAAAGTACAACATTGTCTGCATGGTATGATATGGTTCCCACTCCCAAAGAAAGACGGGCATCCCACGGTTTTTCGCACCCCTTTGGTGTATGGCTTTTTAATCCGGCACGCAGCAGTATTGCGATTTGCATTGCGTTTTCCGGGTTATTGATAACCATCTGGAAACTATCCCCTCTAAAAAACTCTATTTTTAGAGGTTCAATTACATTCAGTTCTTCGGCAATCTTTTGTATGGACTTCAGTAAGAAGTCCCGATATTCTATCTGTATGGCAGAAGAATCTATTATATCTCCTGTTATAACTCCTTTGATCTTATCCATATTCATAGAATGTTTTAATCACCTGCAAAGGTACGATTATTCTCTCAATAATTAACCGGAAACGGTTGATTTTTCAAAATCAACCAAAAACAGTTGATATTCAATAATCAACCGTTTCCGGTTTATGCCTAATTACCCCTTCTGCTGCAACAGGTGTTTCAAGTTTTCATCATTTGCGATACGTTCCATTTCCTCTTGAACAATCTGCTTCACTTCCTCCTTGATGCGCCTGTAATTCGCCTGAACCGTTTCCTTCATGCGGTCGTTGCCGTCCCCGTCCGTAAAGTCGGTAATGACGGGTATCTTCTTGTAGGCTTTCTCTTCGCGCTTCACCTTCTTGGCATCCACGACAATCTCACAATGAAAAATCATCTGAAAAAGCCATAAAAGCACCTCTTTGGCATAAGCATAAAAGAAATGGGCCTTGCCTCATCAGTCTAAACTGTTGTTTAGGCGTGAGGCAGAACCCTTTTCTCACCGCTTATGCAATAGTCGGCACACGTTCGTTCAAAACCTGTTTTGTACGATGGTGCGCCGACACATGTAATCGCTTTTACGGAAAATAAGAGTGAAAAATCAGACAGATAACATCAAAAGTCCCAACAAAATTGCTACCTTTGCATACGAAGAGTTCTTTGAAGGTTACGCAACGCGCAGAAGAATAATGCAGTAGATAACTTGCTAATTCGTAACCTATTACCATAATGAGCAATCAACCTACGCTCATTTCCAGTGGTTTACACTCTTTTAGTAACTTCTCGGTACGAATCAACAAAAACAATCAAAAATATGAAGAAAGTATTATTGGCGGCAGCAGTGGCATTGACACTTGCCGGCTGCGGAAAGACAGGAAATAAAGACGCGGAAGCAGACAAAAACGTAAGCATGTTTCGCTCGGAAGAAGTTGTTGCCAAGAAGCAATTGTCGTTGCCCGACAGTCTGAACTTTTATGGCAAGGACGCAAAAGTGTTTACAGAGACAACGGTTTCTGTATGCTGGCCTGAAACACTTGGAGGCAAGGAGCCGAAAGAGCTGCAGGACAGCATCCTCTCGATAGCCTTCGGCACAAGCAAGCGCGCCACGCTCAAAGAATCGCTGGAGGCGATGCTTGCGGAGCCTCTTGGCTTTGAGGGAGAAAAGGGCATCACGCAAAAAGACGTTGACAAACTGCCGGAGCTGTCGGAGACTGTGCACCGCCACAGCGCCCAACTTACGGTTACGCCTACGAGCATAGGCAAGCGTCTTGTGACCTACAGTGTGTATTCCTACGCATTCCTCGGCGGAGCTCACGGCAACTATGCGACAACCTATGTCAACTACGACGTGGAGAAGGGTCAGGTGCTGACCGTGGGACGCGTGTTTGCCGACGTGCAGGGGTTGAAGACTGCAATCATGCGCGAGCTTCAGCTGAAGCCGGAGTATGCCGGAAGTCTGCTTGTCGACAAGGTGCCTACTGTGGGCAACTTCTACATTGAAGGGGCGTTGATCACGTTCTTCTACAACCCGTATGACGTTGCATGCTATGCTGCCGGCGACATCAGAGTGGCGCTGCCTATCCATGAGGTGCGCGAATTTATGAGCGACTATGGCAAATCGCTCTTCCCCGAGGAAGACTGACGTGATTTTTGAATAAAGAAATGCCGGAGGCGCATCGCTTGTTGGGTGATGCGCCTCCGGTTTGTGTCATGTGTGGCCTACGCTATTTCTTCAACCTCACTTCGTAGAGGTCGTTGCGGCGGTCTCTGAGATTCTTCACGCTTCCGTAGGTGTGGAGGTGGTTGAGCCGGTCGAGGTCTACGTCGCTGACAAGAATCATCTCGGTGTTTGGCGTAGCCTCTGCACGTGTGCCGTCGGTGGGGAATTCAAAGTCGCAAGGCGTGAACACGCCCGACTGTGCATACTGGATATCCATATTGTGGACTCTCGGAAGGTTGCCCACGCTGCCGGCAATCACTACGTAGCACTCGTTTTCGATGGCTCGCGCATGCGCGCATACCTTTACGCGTGAATATGCGTTCTGAGTGTCGGTGAGAAATGGCACAAAGAGAATCTGCATTCCCTCGTCGGCCATCAGACGCGACAGCTCGGGAAACTCGACATCGTAGCAAATCAGGATGCCGATGCGCGCGCAGTCGGTTTCAAACGTCTGAATCTTGCTGCCTCCGCACAAGCCCCAGCTCTTTATCTCGTCGGGGGTGACATGAATCTTCTCATACGACTCATACGAGCCGTCGCGGCGGCACAGGAAGCCCACGTTGTACAGGCGTCCGTCTTCTTTCACCTGAGGCATCGAGCCGGTGATGATGTTGATGTTGTAGCTGATGGCAAGTTTCACGAAGCGGTCGCGGATTTCGGTGGTGTACTGCGCCAGTCCGCGGATTGCCTCCGCCTCGCTGTCGTCGTTGAACCGCGCCATCAGCGGAGCGTTGAAGTATTCAGGAAACAACACAAAGTCGCTTTGATAGCCCGACACCGCGTCGACGAAAAACTCCACCTGTTCGAAAAGGTCGTCGATAGTGCGGTATGAGCGCATCTGCCATTGCACCAGCCCCACGCGCACGGTGGTCTTCTTGCTCACCACATCCTGCGACGGCGCCTGATAGTAGATATTGTCCCATTGCAACAGGCAGGCATAGTGTTTCGACTCCTCGTCGTTGGGCAGATAGTTGCGCATCACCTTGCGCACGTGGAAATCATTGCTCAGCTGGAACGTCAGCACCGGGTCGAATATCTCTTTCTGACGCACCTTCGTGATATATTCCTTCGGGCGCAGCTTGTCGGCATACTTATGATAGTTCGGTATGCGTCCGCCAAACATGATGGCTTTAAGGTTCAGCGACTCGCACAAGTCCTTGCGGTATTCATACATACGGCGGGCGAGGCGCAGTCCGCGGTATTGCGGATGGATAAACACCTCTATGCCATAGAGAATATTGCCGTTGGGATTGTGGGTGCTGAATGTCTCGTTGCCCGTCACCTGTGCGTAAGTGTGGTCGTTTTTAACAAGGTTGTAGTCGACAATCAGCGACAGGGCGCAGCCCACAATTTTGTCGTCGACAACCGTTACAATCTGACCCTCCGGAAAAATGTCGATCAATTTCTGTATTTGTCCACGGGTCCAAAACACATCGCTGCCGTCGGCGTATACGCGCGTGAACGACTGCGACAGCTGTTCGTAATCCTCCATTTGAAGATTGCGAATCAACACTTTGTTGATTTTAATAGAATCTTCCATAGCGTGGCGAAATTACAGCGAAAATAAGACCTAAACAAGATTTTCGGCAAAAAAAATAGCACCATACATTTGCAATTTCCGCAACTTAGATGTATCTTTGCACTCGCTTCAGGCAATAAAGCCGCAGCAGGTCCTATAGCTCAGTTGGTTAGAGCATCTGACTCATAATCAGGGGGTCCTTGGTTCAAGCCCAAGTGGGACCACACAACAGAAGGTAGTTAGCTTCGCTGACTACCTTTTTTTATCCACATTCCCGCATGCCCGGCAGATTTCCAATCTTTAAATTGCTGATCTATTTTTTGCTTCACATCGACGTCTTTCTCACCGTTTTGAGATTTCTTGCGGGAATCACATTGAAAATCTGCGAATTTCAAGTCCGCCTTAGCTCAAAAAACTACACTTATTCCATTTTCGACACCCTCAAAAAACACACTTATTCCATTTTCAACACCCTCAAAAAATACACTTATTCCATTTTCCCGGAAACAAAGACACAAAGGGCTGACACCTCGCAAGAAGTGTCAGCCCTTTGGTGTAGCTTATAGAAGCAATTATAAATTACTTTTTCAAGAACTTGCCTCTGACTTTCGTGCCGTCGGCAAATGTAGCTGAGTAGATATACATTCCGTTCTGGAGAGAGGCAACGCTCACCGCGTCGGTGTCGCTCTCTGCCACTTTCGCGCCGCTGAGTGTGTAAACCTCAACCGACGCTACACCCTTGTCTGATTTCACATTTATCACATCGGTGGCAGGGTTGGGATAAACTACCAGCTCACCGCCGGTCACTGACGCAACGCTGCTCTGTGGCTTGAACTCAGTCACCGAGATGCTTTTGCCAGTGTCGCTGTTAAGACGGAAATAGTGCTTGCCGTAGCCCACTTCGCTGATGTCGGCAGTCTGCGCTGTGCCGTTGTTGAAGATTATGCTGATTTCAGGATACTGTGTTCCGAAATTGTGGTAATACATTGTCTTGCCGTCAACGGTTGCTGTCTCTGTCATGGCATCGCCTGGCCAAGCGCTGGTTATCTGCTCTGAAACCCACGCGTAGATGTTGATGCTATTCCACGACTCCGGCTTCTCAACGTAGATTTCAATAGGCTCTATCGATGTGATATAGGTTGCTTCCTTGATGCCCGACACGATTTTGCCGCCAGCGGCTACCACAGCCTTGAGTTTGGTGTTGGTATTGATGTCCAGAGTTGTGCCTGGAGCCGCATGTGTGCCGTTGGTGAGCGAAGGAATTGAGCCGTCGGTAGTGTAGATAATCTCAGGATTGTTGAAATCCTTTGCGTTTGCCACGTCCATTGTCACCTTGACACCGTCGGTATATGTGCCACCATCGGGCGAGAATGACAACTGGGCAACTTGGCTTTCAAGATTCTTGATAGCCACCTTTGTCCAGATGGAGTAGAGAGCGTTGCCAGCCACCTTGTCCGCAGTAGAATAGCCTTTCGATGAAGGATCGTAGGAGCCACGACCAATCTTGATGAGCAGCTTGCCGTTATTGCCTGTCACCTCAGCCACATAGCGGTTATTGGTTGTCTCAAGCACATTGACAGTGCATTGGTTTGTCAAGCCGACCGACTTGCGGATGGCGATGAGTTTCTTGATGGCGTCCTTTTTGTCGAGCCAGTGCTTGTAGAACACGCACGGAGTTCCCGGTGAGCAGAGCATGAAGGCATTAGCAGCCTCAATGTCGCCGGTAAACATTTTGTCCGACTCCTTGTAAGTGTCGTGGTTGTCGACGAAAGTGACAGCATAACGCTGGTAAGTGTCCATGTGGATAATTCCGGCAGGCTGGTTGAGCAAGCCGTTGCGCTTCCACACGAGTTTTGAGAAGTTCATTCCCGGGAAAGCGGCGTTGAGCGCCCACTTGAACTCAAAGTCGAAGGCTGCCGATGTGCGGCCCGTACGGTCAATCCACGATGTTGTCTTGTCATAGTTGTCCCAGTACTCACCCACGCTGTATGATGCTTTTGCCGATTCGTTGTAGATTTTGGTATACTCAGCGCCGTAGCCCTTCACCATGTCATAACGCCAACCCGTGAAGCCGAGGTCGTTCTTCAGAAAGTCGAGATAAGCCTTCACCGCCTCCTGCACTGCAGGATTTGTGTGGTCAAGGTCGCGGCAGCCGTCAAAGTTGTCGCCGGTGTCGTATGCGCCGGTAGGCTGCGGCATACCAGTCTGGTTGGCAAGCTCGTCGTTCTTGCAGATGGCGTCAAGACCGAGTTTGTAAGTTTTTCCATTGTAAGTCTCTGCAGGGAAGTCATACCAGTTGGTGGCGCCGTTGCGGTGGTTGACCACCACGTCTTCGATAATGCCGGTGCCGAACTGCTTGAATGTGGAAATCATCGAGCGCAGCTCCGCCTCGTTGCCAAACGAAGAGTTAAAGTTGCTGAACCAATAGACAGGGTCGTAGCCCATCGACGGATTTGCCGACGATTTGCCTGCGTTAGGCACCCAGATCAAATTGAAATAAGACGACAGTTCAGCGGCATTTGCCTTAAGCACCGTCCATTTAGAATCCTTGTAAGAGTCCCAATAAAAGCCCTGCAGCATCACGCCGTCATAATTTGCAGGCCAGGCATATTCGCCCTCCGCCTTTGCCTTGGGCGCGCAGAGCAACAACAGCGCCAGCAAAGGAAGCATAATCTTTGAAAATGCTGATTTTCTCATAGAATAATAGGTCAGTTGTTTATAAGTGATTAAATAGTTCGCAAATATATCAATTAAATCAATACACAGCCAACAATTGGTCTCTTTTATTTTTAATTATGGTAAAATAATGGCTTATTGGTTCAAAAAACGTGTCTGTTTCGGCTTCGACACGACACTCTTTGCCCATCTGCTTTCACAATTCAGTGGAAATGACTAATTTTGACCCCGAAAATTTATTTATCAACAATGAAGAGAATATTTTTATTGGCGGCAGGCTTGCTCGTAGCCACAAGCGGACTGCTCGCCGAGACTAAAGAGAAGGTCGCATTCGGCGACTTTGAGCATTGGGTCACAAGAACCATCAAAGAGTCCGCAATCATCGGCGGAAAATCCAAGACATTATACGAAATCGGCCCGACACAGACAATCCACGGCAACAAGGCTTACAGAAACCTCGGAGGCTCGCCTTGGGCTACGTCAAACGTGTATGCCAAAGTGGCTGGCGTGGTGAAGGGCAGCAACGCCGTGTTCCCAGCGCAGCGCGCTGCCGGAAACAAATGCGTGAAGCTTTCAACAATCATGGAGAAGGTGAAGGCACTCGGTGTGGTGAATATGGACGTATTGGTTTCGGGAAGCATCTACTTCGGCACAATGGTGGAGCCGGTGAGCAGCACCAAAAATCCATACAGCAAACTGGACATGAACGTAAGGTTCACAAAACGCCCTAAATATCTGACCTACGACTACAAAGTGGAGATTCCTGCCAATGCACAGATGATTTATTCAAGCGGTTTCGGAAAGAAGAAAGTTCTCAAAAAGCAGAATGCATGCGAGGTATTCGTGTTGCTGCAGCGCCGATGGGAGGATGCCAACGGCAACATCTACGCAAAGCGCGTGGGAACAGGACGCGAACGCTACACGAGAAGCACCGGATGGGTCAACGGACACCGCCTGCGCATCTACTACGGAAACATCGTCGGACAGCCTTACTATAAAAGCTACATGAACCTTGTCGACAGCAGCCGTCCATACTATGCGCGCAACAGCAAGGGCAAAATCGTGCCTATCCATGAGGTTGGTTGGGACAGCCCGCTGGCAACTCCAACCCACATCATCATGATGTTCTCTGCCGGCTGCGGCACTGCTTATGAGGGCACTGTCGGTCAGAATCTATACGTCGACAACGTGGCGTTTATCTACGACTAAACCGACTCGTTTATAAGCATAATGGGTGCATCCGCTAAGATGCGCCCATTTTTTTGCACTTATTGCACTTCATTTAGAAAACCATAGAAAATTTCTGAGTAATTTTGCATCCAGTTTTAGGTTTGTAGGTATAAGTATGGCAAAATGCAATGAAATGACAAGCGGTGCCACGATGCCGCTCATTTTCAAATTCACTATGCCCTTGCTGCTCGGCAACCTGCTGCAGCAGACATATTCGCTGATTGATGCGGCTATTGTGGGCAAATTCTTGGGCATAAGCCCATTGGCAGCAGTCGGCGCCAGCAGTTCGGTGATCTTTCTGATTCTTGGCTTCTGCAACGGCTGTTGCTGCGGATTCGGCATTCCGGTGGCGCAGAAATTCGGAGCGCGCGACTATGAGTCAATGCGCCGCTACGTCTACAGCAGTCTGAAACTGACGGCATGGCTGTCGGTGTCGATAGCCGTGGTGACGAGCCTACTGTGCGCGACCATCCTTCGATGGATGAGCACTCCCGAAAACATCTTTAGCGATGCCTATTGGTATCTGCTGATCACGTTTATCGGCGTGCCGGCAACGTTCTACTACAATCTGCTCTCAAGCATAATCCGCGCGCTCGGCGACAGCAAAACCCCGTTCTGGTTTCTGCTTTTCTCCACCATCCTCAACATCGTGCTCGACATTTTCTGCATCGTCACCCTCGGATGGGGAGTGGCTGGAGCCGCCATTGCCACGGTGTTCTCACAGGCGCTGTCGGCTGTGCTGTGCTACGTCTATATGATTCGTAAGTTCGACATCCTCCGTGCCTCGCGCGACGAGCGGACAATGTCGCGGCGACACTGCTCGACACTGCTCAAAATCGGCGTGCCGATGGGTTTGCAGTTCTCAATCACCGCCATCGGCAGCATTATGCTGCAAAGCGCCAACAACGCCCTCGGCACCGACTGCGTGGCTGCCTTCACCGCCGCCATGCGCATCAAGATGTTTGCCATCTGTCCGTGCGAGAGTCTGGGCATCGCCATGGCCACGTTCACCGGTCAGAACTATGGTGCCGGGCGTCCGCAACGGGTGTGGATGGGCGTGAAATCGAGTATGGCGATGGTGATGGCCTACGTTGTGGCGGTAAGCACGACAATGCTGCTGTGGTCGGAGGAAATGTCGCTGCTGTTTGTGTCGGCCTCCGACACGGCGATAATCCGCAACACGGCTTTGTTCCTGCATGTGTCGGCATATATGATGCCTCTGCTGGCTCTGTTGTGCGTGCTCCGCTACACCATCCAGGGCGCCGGATTCACCAACTTCGCAATGCTGTCGGGCGTGATGGAGATGGTGGCACGCGGCATTGTCAGTCTGGTGTTTGTGCCTGATTTCGGCTACATTGCCGTATGCTTCGGCGACTCTGTGGCGTGGTTTGCCGCCGACATCTTCCTGGTTCCGGCATTCATCTACGTCTACCGCCGCATCCGTCGCGACTGCACAATGCCGCAAACCGAAACGGCAAAAAGCTTCTGACAGACAAAAGGCACCGCAACAACCCGTCGCAGTGCCTTTCCCAACCTATATCACCTTGCTACAATACTATTTTCGTCACGCGATGTCCCGATGTTGTGGCAACGCCAACTGGCATGGACTGCTGCGCCGCGACAGTGGCTGCGACAACAACAGCAGCTGTCAAAAGCAGATAATTTCTCATAGTCATGTTTAAAAAAACTCCCGCCGCGTCACAACACGGCGGGAGCCATCCATATTATTTGCAATCAACGAATTGCATTACTTAACAATCTTTGCCGTCACCACTGTACCGTCAGCCTTAACGGCTTTGACAACATAGACACCCGGCTGAACCGTTGCGATGCTCATTGTGTCTGTGCCTTCAGCGTGCGCCACAACTGCGCCGTTAAGGTTGAAAACAGTTGCCTCTACAGTGCCTTCCGGAAGAACCACCTCGCTGCCAGCAACGAAAATTGTGCCCTCGGCTGCAATTGAAGCCACGCTCGATGTTGTGCCGTTTACGTCATAAACGTAGAGTTCCTGCAATTTTGTGCCATAGCCAGTAGAAGCCTTGGTTGAATAAACCTTGATATATTTCGCTTCAATTCCTTTGCCGGCAAACCAGTCGGTACGAGCCTCCAGTCGTGCAGGTTTGTCATAAGTGCCGAACACGGTAAAGGTCTTGCCGTCGGTCGATGCCTCTACAGTGTAGCGGCATGAGTTCGCGCCTTCCCAAGAAGCCTTGACAGCATCGATTTTAAACACCTTTTCCAATTCCACTACAATCCAGCAGTCGTAAGTGTGGTCCTTCGAGCCTGCAGGCTCGGCTGCTCCCCACAGAGAGCCGGCAGCATCTACACCGTCGACAGCATTTTCCGGCTTTGAATCATCGGTCTGGTCGCCCTCTGAAACAGTCACCGGACGGTTCAACGCAAGGTTGTCGCCCTTTGGATTAACCACATCGACTGTCACCACGTTTGACTGCAATCCATTTTCCGCAGTATAATACACTTCATAAGCGCCTGCCTCTTCGGCTGTCAAGACATTGCCGTTCATCAAGCCGGCGCTTGCTTTCCAGACTCCTTTGTCGGCGCTGATGTCGTAATTCTCACCGAATTGATCCAAGCCTGTGAGTGTGAAAGTGTAGTCGCCAGGGGTGCCGCACTCCTTGTCGGCAGCAATCATGACACTTGTCAGCTCCGACTTCGAGTTTGAATAAACTTCAAGTTCATATAATTTTGTACCATATTGTGTCGCGGCACGTGTTGAGTGGAATTTCACATAACGGGCCTTTACAGCTACCTCGCTTGTAAGCCAATCGTGACGATTTGTCATACCTATACCGTTTGTCACAGTAAATGCAGGAATAGGGTCGGAGAATGTCACGTTGTCGGTAGAGAAGGTGATAGTGTAGTCGGCAGAAGACGCACCCTCAAAGGATGTGTGAATGCAGTTCACATCATATACATCACCGAGGTCTACAACCAACACTGCATCATACACATGGTTTTCCACACCGCTCGGCTCGTTACGGTAAGTTTGTTGTCGACAACAGATGCTCCTTCCGAAACAATCATCTGACGGGATGCGTTTTCCTCGGCTGTCAGAATATAGTCCATTTTATATTGGTCGAGGAATTTGTAACCGAGCGTATAAGTGTCGGCGACAGAGCCTTCAAGTTTGTCTGCCGTAATCTCTATCGATGAGAGTTTCGAGGCTTCCTCCGCCATGTCATACACACCGAACTCCCAAAAACTGAAACCATAAGACGAGCCTCGCTCTATCAGCTCAACTGCCACATAGCGGGCTGTAACGACATCCGTCGTAGACACTGCTATGGTCTCCGATGCTGGAAATCCCGACAGAGTCTTGTTGATTTCTGTAATTTCTGTCCATCCGGTTGCGAAATCGTTTGTCTTGTCATCATCTGTAAGTTTGAGAGCCATCTCGGCGGTGATTTCATCGGCAACGTGTATTTTATAATGTTTGCCGTATGCTCCTTCCCAAACAATTTTCAAGTGGTCGATGATAGTTCCTTTCTCAAGATCCACGTAGAACCACTGGTTGTCGCCGTCAGAAGCTTTTGACTCCCAACGTGTGCCAAGATTGTCGTCAACCGCCAGTTCTGGAGGCTGCTGGTTTGAAGAAGCATATACTTTTTTCCCAAATGCCACATTGGCGGCTTGCGATGTTGCTGAGAGCATCAATAACGCTCCCAATAACAAAGTAAAGTTTTTAAATCTCATAGTTGTTTTTAAATTTTATGGTTTTATTAATAATTATCTGAAAAATGGTTTTTCTCACACCGCAAATTTACACATACCACATCTTTCAACACTCACTTTTTCTTTCACAACAACTCAACATCAACAAAATCCGGCATTCTGAAAGTTTTGCACAATTAATTATATATCAAACAATTGCGCCATTACTATGCTGTAAAACACATCTCACAATGTTGAGTTTTTCCCTCAACATCGCATTTTTCCACCATTTTTCGTGTGTTTTCATCATCCACCTCATTGTGGAATCCTCAGAAGCCGGCTTGCACCAACTTTCGACTGCTTAGGCAGCGCCTCCTGAAAGCAAAATTAAGCGCGCTTAATTTTGTTTTTACCTCGGCTTGCACTAACTTTACATATTGAAATGGAAACTGCTCTTTACTTAATCCCGGTGATGCTCAGCGATGAGCCTTTAGACAAAGTACTGCCGGCATACAATCTTCAGATTGTCAAGGAAATAAAATATTTTATAGTTGAAAACGTTCGTTCTGCACGACGTTTTCTCAAAAAGTGCGACCGTACAATCGACATCGACTCGCTTACGTTCTACACCCTCAACGAGCATACACGCCCAGAAGAAATTGGCGACTATCTGAATCCACTAATCGAAGGCAATGCCATGGGTGTGATTTCTGAAGCAGGATGCCCGGCAATTGCCGATCCGGGAGCCGATGTTGTGGCGATGGCCCAACGCCGCGGGCTGAAGGTGGTGCCTTTGGTAGGGCCGTCGAGCATATTGTTGTCGCTGATGGCTTCGGGATTCAACGGACAGAGTTTTGCATTTCAAGGCTATCTCCCTATCGATGCTACAAAACGACAGAAAAAACTGCACGAGATGGAACGCAACGTCGCTGCCGGACAAACGCAGATTTTCATCGAGACGCCCTATCGCAACAACAAACTGGTGGCTGAACTGAGCCAGCAGCTGCGCGGCGACCTGCGCCTGTGTGTGGCTTGCGACGTGACCGGCGCAACCGAGGAAATCACCACGCGCCCGGTGCGCGAATGGGCGAAGGCGAAATACAACTACGACAAGCGTCCCGCTATTTTCCTGATTTATCGTTGACGTGACTATGGAGAAGATTCGTAAAAACTCGCGCAGCCGCTGTCCGTATCAGCAGGGGTCGCTGTTTGGCGACGACGAGTCGGCGGCTCTGATGACGGGCGGCATCAACACACGAGGACGCAGCAAAAAAAGACAGTCGGAGCTTGACACTCCGCTTGAGATAAGCAACGACACCGGCAGTTTCCGATTTATCAGTTTCGGCAGCGGGAGCAGCGGCAACTGCTCATACATAGGCAACGAGCACGGCGGATTTCTGATCGATGCCGGAGTCGACATAAAGACAGTGTTGGCGGAGATGGAGAAAAACAACATCCGTCCGGAGTCGCTACTTGGCATCTGCCTCACTCACGACCACGGCGACCATATCCGCTATGCTTACTCTTTCCTGCGACGATACCGCACGATGGCGCTCTACTGCACAAACCGGGCGTTCAACGGGCTGCTGCGCCGACACAACATCTCACGACGCATAAAAGACTATCACCACGCAATATACAAGGAGATTCCTTTCAAAGTGGGAGATTTCGAAGTGACGGCGTTCGACGTGCCCCACGACGGCAGCTGCAACTCCGGATTCTCAATAACCTACGGCGACGCCAATTTTGTGCTCGCCACCGACTTGGGAAGCGTGACCGACCGCGCTCGCCACTACATGTCGCTCGCCAACTATCTGGTAATCGAGAGCAACTACGACTCTACGATGCTCGACAACGGCTCTTATCCGGAATACCTCAAAAGCCGCATCCGCGCTGGTAACGGACACATGGACAACGCCGCAACGGCGGCTTTCTTGAAGGAGATTGCCTCGGAAAGGCTGAAATACGTGTATCTTTGCCACCTAAGCCACGACAACAACACGCCCGACACGGCACGAAGCTGCGCGATGAAGGCTCTGCAGGAGGCGGGACTTTCGGTTGGCGAAGGGACGGAGTCGCTTACCGACAATGCCAAGGACGTGCAACTCGTTGTGCTGCCGCGGTTTGACGCGACTCGCTGTTACAAGTTTCACGTCAATTTGAAATAATTCGACTGGAAGTCTTGCCAAAATGAAAAATTGTCATTACTTTTGTACCCGATTTGCGCATGTGGCGTAATTGGTAGCCGCGCTAGACTTAGGATCTAGTGACGTAAGTCGTGGGGGTTCGAGTCCCTTCATGCGCACAAAAAAAGATTGTATCAACCGGTACAATCTTTTTTTGTGCCTTCAACTTTCCAGCCTTTAGAAATATCCGACGATATGCAGAATCGACGGAGTGAGGATGGCTGTGAAAATGCCGTTGAGCGTGAGTCCGAGACTGGCAAAAGCGCCATAACGGTCGCTGATGCCAAACGCCCGCGACGACCCTACGGCATGCGCCGCCGTGCCCATCGACAAGCCTTGAGCTATCGGGCTATGGACGCGCGACCAGCGCATTACGCCAAAGCCCACAATGCCTCCGAAGATGCCTACGCTGACCACTACCGCCGCCGTTAGCGACGGGATGCCGCCAAGCGAGCTTGTCACCTCCATGGCTATAGGCGTGGTTACCGACTTTGCGGCAAGCGACATAACCACATCGTGCGACGCGCCGCAGACATCTGCCACCCACACCACCGAGATGATGCCTGAGATGCAGCCTCCGAGCGCCGACAGCGTTATGGGAAGCAGCTGCTTCTTGACGGTCGACAGTTGTTTGTAGAGCGGCACGGCAAGCGCCACGACTGCCGGCTTGAGCCAGAACTCAATGTAACAGCCATACTGGTTGTAGGTGTCGTAAGGGATGTCGTAAGCCATCAGAAACACTATGATCAGCGCGATGGTTACAAGTATCGGGTTGAACAAAGAAAAGCGCGTGCGGCGCTGTATCAGTTGCGCTGAGCCGTAGACCACAAATGTGAGCGCAAGCAGGAAGTATGGGTTGTTAATGTATTCCATGACGTTTCGTGAATTGACGATGTTGATATTTTCTTACCAGTTGGTGAATCCAGCCGGTGACCACGATAACCACAACGGTGCTGACCGCCGATGCCACAATGATTGGCAGCAGCTGCGCCTTTATGACATTGAGGTGGAGCATAAGCGCCACGCCTGGCGGAATAAAGAAGAATCCAAGATTCTTGACCAGAAAATTCGCTATACCCTCAACCCATCTGAGGCGTATCCATTTAAGCTGCAGGCACGCTGTGAGCAGCAGCATCCCGATGATGCTTGACGGCAGTTTGATGCCCGTGAGCCACACTATCAGCTCCCCTATCGCAAGGAAGCCGAAGATGATTCCACATTGATAAACCATTCTGTAATTTTTTTCTTTCCTAAAACAATCAGCTGCAAAATTACTGCTTTTATCCGGATTGGGACGCATACATAGCCTATAAACTGAAGGCGGGCACGCCAATTTCTTGGTGCGCCCGCCTCATATAGGGTTGTTGCAAGTGTTATTTCACACTGACAATGCGTGCCATCGAGCCGTCGGCGTTTTCAACGCGCACGGCATAATAGCCTGTTGCCATCGGGATTGTTGTCTCGGCTGAGATATTGCCTGCAAACACGCGACGGCCGTTCACGTCGAAGATTTCAACCTTGCTGTCGCTTGCCACGCTCACGCGCACTGCTCCGTCGGCGCCGGCTATAGCCACACCGTCGAGCGCCACGTCGCTGACACTGCCCATAACCTTGAAGAGGGCTGTCACCGTAGTGTTGCGCGAAATCTTGAACTCATTGCCTTCAATCACCTTGCTGTTGGCTGTGATTTTGTCGAGTTCGTATCCAGCGTCAGGCGTCGCCTTGATGGTGATAGGCGACATACGTTTCACCTTGTCGCCAGAGTTGATCACCTTTCCTTCAGCGTCTTTCAACTCGATAGAGCCATTGACTGTCGGTGCGATGATAAGGCGTGCCACGTCGCATCCCGAGCCGTTGCCGCTCATGCTTGGCGTCCAACCTTTCTCAGAAGCGATTGATGTGTCGGAATTTTCTGCATCGTTAGGCGTAGCCTCCGTGCCTGTGAGCAGCGTCAAGTTGGCAGACGGTTGCTCTTCAACCACCTGCGCGCGCTGCGGAAGTGTGTAGAAGAAGTCGTTGAGTTCGCAAGCAGTCATACCGTTGCCGCCGCAGTCAATCTTGTAAAGGTCGGTGTTGGCGCTGAGGTCGAGGCTGCGGATTGCGTTGTCGTTGAACGAGAGCATCTGCACCTTCTTGTTGGCTGTAAGGTCGAGTGAGGTGAGCAAGTTTCCGCCCACGCTGACATCTATAAGTTCTGGATTGTGCGAGAGGTCGACTGTGGTCAGCTCGTTGTTCATCAATGTAGCTTTGCCAAGTGCTGGAAGCATCGACAGGTCGATGGCTGTCAGGTAGTTGTTAGCAACGTTGACTTCCTCAAGCTTAGGGTTGTTCGACAGGTCGATGGCCTCAAGCTGGTTGACCTTAACGTTGCATACAAGCAGCTCTGGGTTCTTCGACAGGTCGACAGACGTCAGGCTGTTGCCGTAGCAAGAGAATGAGCGGAGCTCAGGGTTGTGGGTCACGTCAATCTCTTTCAGCTCGCAGTAGCTTGCGTCAAGCTCCAAGAGGAACGGCTGTCCGCTGACATCGAGCGTGCGGATAGGGTTCATGTAAAGGTTCAAGTTGTTGAGTATGTTTGTCTTCGACAGGTCGATGCCGGAAATCTTGTTGTTCCACAGTCCCATCTCCTCGCCAAACTCGCCGTAGCTTTCAAGGTTAAGAGCGAACACCTCACCCTTGATAGTCACTGTCGACATTGTTGCCGACTGGTCGGCCGGTGCAGCCGCTACGCCGTCGATACGCACATAGTTCTTGCTGCTCACCTCATATTCCTGGCTTGAACCGTTACCCCAGTCGATTGAGACTGTCGGCTTATTACCGCCTTCGGCAGCCAGCGCAAACGACAATGACTGACCGATAGGAGCGGTAAACGAGATGGCGCTTGTCTCTCCGCGGAACACCACTTCGATTGTCGACTCTTCGTTGACCACAAACGTCTTCTCATAGATGCTCTCGCCGTTGACAACGACGTGGTCAAACATATAGCCTTCGTCAGGAGTGTCGTTTACCATGATGGCGACGCCTGCCTTTGCAGTTGTCGTCACATCGGCAAGCTCCTGATAATAGTTGCCAGCCCACTGCGAAAGGTAGAACGAACCGTGGGTTGTGGAATATTTAGTAAAGTTGTAGTTGCGCTCGTTTGAGATGTCGCCGCCGAAATAGCCGGTAACATTCACCTTCTCGCCTGTGTCGTTAGCCTTGACGGTCACAGGCACAGCCGGACAATTGGCAGTGCCGTCGCCTGTAACGTCGATTTTCCACTTCATTTCGTTGCTCGTCACGTATTCAGTGTCGGCAGTCTCGGCATTCGAGCCTTCAACAAAAAGATTGGTGTTGTAGGCATCCTTGTTCAACGCCGGCAGTGTGTGCAGCGTGAATGTCATCGAGTTGCCTGTCATCTTCTTGTTGTTGCGCATATCGAGATATGAGAACTTTCCGCCAGGAAGTACATAGTTGAAATAGAAGAACGGGCAAAGGGTGTTGGCAGCACGGAAATCGCGCAGGTACAAAGCTTTCGTCAAGTCGATATAACTTATCTGCGTATCGCTGATGTTGATTGTGCCCAACGATTCATTATTGGAGATGTCGATGCGCGACAATGGGTTGCCGTTGACCAACAGCGAGCCGAGCTCCTTGTTGGTCGACACATCAACACTTGTCAATTTATTGTTGCCGCAGTTGAAATAGTTGAGCTCCGGATTGTTGGCTACATTAATGTCTGTAAGCTGGTTGCTGGAGCAGTCGAACGAAAACAGCTTCGGAAACTTGGTCACGTCAATCTCAGAGAGATAGTTGCCGTTGACCGACAGCGTCGACAGTTTGGGATATGTGCCGTTCTCAAAATCGAGCAACGCGTTGTTGGAAAGGTTGAGCGAGCTCAGATTAGGCAACGAGATGGCATAGAAATGCATAATGTGACAGTTGTTCATGCTGATCTGCTTCAAATTGGTGCTTCCGTCATAGAACACAACTGTGGTGAGCTCCGGGTTGTCGTTGGCAGTGAAGTACTCCAGCTTGTCAAAATTGATAAGGTTCAACGCCACGAAATTCTCACCGTTTCCCGACACATTGAGCTGCTCGAGGCTATTTGCCAACGAAGAAATCTCAAACTGATGAGAGTCAATCTTGTTGCTCTTCAGCCCGAGATTCTTCAAAACAGAGTTGCCGGTCGATGAGAATGTTACAATAGAGTTTCCGTTAAGACTCAATTTGGTAACCTCCGGGAGTCCGCTGAGATTGAAATCTGTCAGCTGATTCTTTTCCATATCCACCTCTTTCAGCTTCGTGTTGGCGAAAGTGGCGGCAGAAATCTGCATCTCTCTAATCTCAAGATAAGTGATGTCGCCCTTGATGGTGATGGTCTTGCTTGCGCCAAGCTTGCCGGTGATCTCCGAGCCGTAAGTCCAGCTGGGCTTCACTTTGTTGTAGATTTTCTCGACGCCGTCACCCCAGTCGATGGTAAACGCATCGTCCATAGAGTCAGCCCAAGTATACAGCTTGATGCTTGCTCCCTCATCGAGGGTTGTGGTCAATGTGACCACGCTCTCTTCCGCACTGGCGATAGGAACCGCCAAAAAGGCAAGAAGAAATAGGAGTAAGAGTTTCTTCATAAAAATAGTATTTTATATTGTATTAATTTTTTCCCAAAACCACTACAAAAGTAATAAAAACAAAGCAATTAGCGTAACTTTTCTCACTATTTAACACCATCCACCTACAAAAACACGCTCATTTAATGACTTTTTATAGACGTAACGGCTCATTTTTTATACAAAAACTGCTGTAAAACATATCGTTGCGGAATTGCAGTACGAAATTTTCATTCTAAATTTGCACCGAAGAAAGGGGTATTAGCTCATCTGGTAGAGCGCAACACTGGCAGTGTTGAGGTAAGCGGTTCGAGTCCGCTATGCTCCACTACGGAAGTCTTGACTGCGGCAGGGCTTCCGCTTTTTATTTACTTGCGTCGGATTACTCCAGGAGCCACAAGAAGGAGCATCACACACGCCACAACAACCATTACGACATCAACCACAATAGAGTCGGTCAGATAAAACAGCCCCGCACTCACCGCGGCAAACAACATGGAAAACATCGACTTTGCCGAAAGCCGCAACTTGAAATACCGCTTTGAATCGTGCAGACGATATGCGAGCAGCACGGCATAGGTGACAACAAGCGTGATGGCGACACCAAACACTCCAACAGTCTTTATCAATGCGAAATTAAGCGCAATGTTGACCACCGCCGCGAGCATCACGCCTGGCAATGCCCGTCCAGTCTCCTTTGAGCATTGATAGCCCATCTCCAACACGTTAGACATTGCAAACAGCACTGCTGCCGCCGCAATCGGAAACACATAGACAATGCCGGTTGTATAACATTGGTCGACGATATATGGATACAGAATCTTCAATCCAAAAGAGAATCCAACCAACACCGTAGACATAAAAATGGCAAACAGATTTATCATCCGCGAGAAGAAATGGTCGCGGTCCGGACTGTTGTACTGCCGCAATGCCATCTCCTGCCATGCCTGGAAAATTATAACTCCTATTATCTGGATTATACCGCCAAAACGTGATGCAACAGCATAAATTCCGTTGTCAGACAATGTGAAGTAGTGCTGTATAAAAAAACGGTCGCTGCTCGTGGTCAGCCACCAGCACATCACCGATGGCAACAACGGCAGGACGTAGCGCAGCAAATCCCTGGTCATCCCTGAGCTTTTCAACGAAACGTTGAAATATTTGCGCAACAACCCCACCCTGATCTCAATATACACTACGGCTATCATGCGCGCAAAAATATTGGCAAGGAAGATTCCTGTTATTCCCCATCCGCACCAAACGACAAACACCACGCTGAGCGCGCCTATGGAAAATGCTGAGATTATGTTGCTGACAACAAACGTTTTTGTCTCGCCCACTCCTCTTGCCATCTGCCCGAACACTTCAATCAACGCCATCGACACCAACAAGCCGAACGACAGCCACAGGCACCTTACCGGATAGACAACCGAAACAAGCGCCGACAGCAACATAAATACAAGCAACGAGCGGCTCAACAGCCTCAGCGTAGCGCTGACCACCTCGGTTTTTCCCTCGTCTGTCTTGCTGTCAATCAAAAAGCGGAACGCACCGTCGCGAAGTTGCAACGAAGCAAAACTCGTAAGCAACAGCACGGCCGTGAAACACAGGTCGTAATAACCGAACTCCGACGTCTCGACAAAAAACGTGTACAGCGGAATCATCAGGAACGTAATCAGTTTCGACCCGATATTCCCAACAGCATATATTCCTACGGATTTCAGAAATTGCTTTCCCCTACCTGTCGTCTCCGTCATTTCCGCATTGCTTTTTTATAGACGGCTATTGTCTGTTCCGCGATATGATTCCAATCATAGTTGGTCAAATCATACACCCTTTCCTGCACCAAGTTTTTCTCCTTTTGATTCAACACCTTTGTCAAACTGTCCATTTCGCCGCAACGGAAGAAATCAGCGCTGTCAAGTTCCGGCAATTTATTGGCCGGTATATCGCTGACCACAACATCTATATTATAACTCATTGCCTCAAGCAATGAGATTGGCAAGCCTTCGTGATAGGACGGCAGCACAAACAACGCCGCATTGGTTAGAATCTGATTCAGACGTTCGCCTCGAATAAAACCTGTCAGAACCACGCCGCTGTCTTTAGCTTTTTTCTTGAGCATCTGAGAATATTCATCCTCATGGTCGGCATCTCCCGCTATGACCAATTTGAAATTTTTGGACATGTCCGACGCTTTGAATGCATCGATAAGCAAATCGAACCCTTTTTCTTTGACAAATCGACCTACTGCAACCACATATTTCCTCGACTCCAGTCCAAGGCCTTCAATGTAGTCCGTCGCCGACGACTTTTCCGGGGTGGTCACCCCATTGAAAATCAAATTTGAGTCACGCCCATATTTCCGATGAAGAATATCCTCTATCACATGGGATATCACTATCACCTCATTGCTGAACATAGCGCCCATACGCTCTCCAGCCTTGAGCATAAACTTAGCGAACACGCCCCATTTCTGTCGGTCGTAATCAGGTCCGTGGTGCGTAGTCACCACTTTCAAGCCAAGCAACCGTGCGAAAGGGGTCATCAGCGAAGGTCCGATGGCATGGATATGCAGGATGTCGGCATGCATACGCCGAGCCGACAAAACGGCAAGAAACGTGTGGACTATAGCCTCCAAGCTTTTCTTTCTTGGTGCATAGATGTCTTTCAACGCAACGCCCTTATATGACGAAATATGATTGTCGTCACCGACATAACAACTGCGGCGTATCACCGTAACGTCGTGCCCCGCAGCAGCAATGCGCGGAAACAGCTCCTCACAATGAGTTTCTACGCCACCCATAATATTTGGGATTCCCCGTGTTCCTGTTACAACGACCTTCATATCTTAAATCTTTTCAAAATTTCTCACGCAAGTCACCCTGGCATGGATCCTGTCCCACATCATACCATTTCTTGTCGAGACAGGCTGGCTTGCCTTGCAGACTGCGCAACTTGTTTTTCAAAGCCCAACCAAGAGGAGCTTTGATATATTTATGCATTACCGGCGACGCAGTGCCAACCATCCAACAATTCTTAGGACATTTACGCACCTTTGCACGCACCTTCTCCGCCTGCTCACTCGTCCAGATGTCCATAAAATCATGGCTGTCGCGGATATTGCCCATTGACTCCTTCCAATAGCGTTCCTCAAGGCCATTGCAAGGATAGACCTCTCCATAAGGGTCAATGAAAAAGTTCATCGTCCCGGCCTCGCAGGGAAGCATTCGTCTACCCCCTTCAATATAGTTTATCAGGCCCATATTGAAGAACGCACGAAACCAGGATTTCGGATGCGATTCCTTCAACTGAAGGTTGATCAATTCTTCAAAATCACGACACACTTCATCCTTGTTTGTAACAACGTTGTCCTCTTTGTGGAAATAATATGAATTATGAAACGATGCTGTCGCAAACTCCATTCCAAGAGAGCGCGAGAGGCTATAAAGCGACAACATGTCTTTAGAGTTGTAGTTTGACACCGTGCAGCCGAAGCCTATGTCTTTCACTCCCATCTCTCTAAGTTTCAACAACGTGCGCAATCCTTTGTCAAAACCGCCATGACGGCCACGCAGATCATCGTTCTTCTGCGACAAGCCCTCTATCGATATGCGGATGCCTATTTGCGGATATTTCTTAGCCAAAGCAATAACACGGTCATCAAACCAACCGGACGTAGAAATCACTATGCGGTCAGTTTTTGTGTAGCATACATCCACAATTTCTTCCAAATCCTCTCTGACAAACGGCTCTCCGCCAGTCAGATTTATAAATTTCAATTTTGGAAGGCTCCGCAATTCCTCCGCCTTCAGTTCTTTATGTTTGTCCGTCGGATTTTTCCAGATATTGCACATCTTGCATTGCATCGGGCAACGGTAGGTGAGAATAATGGAGGCGTCTGTCGGTTTTGATATATTTTTGTCCATACAATATGTATCCTTTCACATAAGCACTATACAATATAACGAATTGCAAAGGTAATTATTTTTTCCCAAACAAACTAATTTAGGTTTAGATGATAATTCACTACCTTTGCACAACGTTACTATTTGTTTTCATCAATATGCAAAGAATCGTTCCATTCGACATAGCAAAAGCCTTATGCATCGTCCTGGTGGTTGTAGGCCATTACTTTCCCGAGAACTCTCCGGTCTGGTATGAATGTTTGAACAAACTCATTTATTCTTTCCACATGCCGTTGTTCATGTTTGCCAGCGGCTTCATCTATATGGCGACAAAAAAGGAAGGAGAGTCATACTCGAAGTTTTTGGTCAAGAAGCTGAAGCGTTTGATGCTCCCGTATGTCGTTGTTTCTGTGATTGTCATCTCAATCAAGATGCTGACAGAAAAGCATGCGTTTGTTGAGAATCCAGTAACTGCCTATGCATATATAAAAATGCTGTATTTTCCTGAAGCGGGATATTTCTTATGGTTTATCTGGGCTTTGTGGTGGATGTTTGTCATCGCGCCGCTGTTTGCGACGAAACAAAAAAGATTATTGCTCCTTGGTGCGGCATTGCTTCTGTACTGCATTCCTCCGTTTCTGCCGGAAGTGTTTTGTTTCAAACAATTCCAGAGCATGTTGGTGTTTTTTATGCTTGGTGCTGTTTGTTGCGACTGGAGCAAGATTGCAACATCCGTAAAAATTCCGTTTTGGGCTGTATGCCTGTCATTTGCCACGCTTGAATACTTTTATATAAGATTTGACGCATGTCATTCAGTCATCCCTTTTGTCGGGATTGCAACAATAATTTATTTGTCCGACATCATTTCAAGAGGAGCAAAAAAAATCAATGGTTTGCTGACAATATCGGCGACAAGCTATATAATCTATTTGTTCCACACCACATTCGAGGGCGCTGCAAAGGCTGCCTTACAAAAATTCGCGCCCATTCTGCTTGACGACCCGTTTTTTGCCGTCGGCGCAGTGCTTGTCATATCAGCAGGCGTTGCCGGACCTATGGTTCTTTACCGCTATATCCTCGCAAAATATAAATTAACCCAATTCATTTTCGGCATAAAACGACAGCAGGCTGCCTCTGACAGGCTGCCTGCTGCGTAAATCCGGCCAATTGGCCTTCTATCCTTGATATATCTCCAGCACGCTGTCAAGATAGCGCTCGGCACTGAAGCGTGGCAGCGACTGCGCTGAGATTGCCGCATAGTCGAACGGCGACTCCCATGCCGCGGCAATGTTGTTGGCAAGCGAGTCAACGCTGCCGCTGCGGAAAAGCATTCCGCTGCCGGGTTGTATCAGTTCGGGGATTCCACCGATGCGCGCGCCCACCACCGGTGTGCCCAGACACAACGATTCGATAACGCTCAACGGATTGTTTTCGTAGCATTCCGACGGCATAACCGAGAAGCGTGCGTTTCCCAGCAATTCTTTAACCTGCGCTGCGTTCTGATGCCCAAGAAATTCTATGTTGTCACAACGCCCGTAGCGCGATTTCAAACCTTCGGCAAGCGGTCCGCCGCCGGCTATCTTCAATGGTATCTGAAACTGCACGGCGGCCTTAAGCAGCGTCTCCACTCCTTTTTCTGCCGACAGCCGTCCCACATACACATAATAGTCCTTACGCTCGGTGTTCTCTTTGATGTTTTCAACCTTCTCCGGATCGACAAAGTTGCAGACCACCTTGATTTTTTTCTCATCAAAGCCTCCCTGCTTCATTTTCGATGCCATAAACTCGCTTGGACAGACAAACGTGTCCGTGGCGCGCTGCAAGCGCTTCGTATTCCATTTTTCCGCCTCAAGCCATGCCAGCAGGCTCGCCGCACGGCTGCCTTTCATACAACGGTTGGAATAGACTCCACGTTTGCTGCCTTCTATACATTGCTCGCACACCTTGCCATCGTTCAGGCAGCTGTATGACGGACATACAAGCTTGTAATCGTGCATCGTCCACACTGTCCTGGCTCCGAATTTCTTAGCCATTTCCACAATTACAGGCGACAGATAGGAGTGGATGTTGTTGAAGTGCACCACGTCAGGCTTGAAATCGTTGAGAAGCCTGGCAAATGCCGCCTTAACACCAGCACCGCCGAATATGCGCCTTGCCGCCGCCAGTTTGCCGCCAATTCCTCCGGAGAACGACACCTCCGGAGCATAATATTGATTGAAATCGGTTGCTATATTGTCCGGATAGTCCATTGCAAAGACCGCCGTCTGATGTCCCCGCTCGCGCAGCAGTCGCTCAAGCGACATTGCACACACGCAGTCGCCGCCGCGCGGATAATAGAACTTATTTACAATCAGTACTCTCATAACTATTTTTGAAAGATATATCCACTCGGCAACGAAAGTGCCTTCAACTCATTGTCAAATTCAGTAAAGTTTTCTCTAAGCTCACCAGCCTCAACATAGCCGAGCATGCGGTCTGCCATTGTGGCTACAACGCTGAACGCGCTATAGTCGCCAAATGCGTCGCCGGCAAGGATTACATAATCATAATTCTTGCGCAGGCTGTTGACAAGCACAGCAAACTGTTCCGAAGCAATCAAATCGATTGATTGGTCGCCCTTGGACGCAATTACATCAAATCCGTCTGCGTTTTCGCCGACAACACTGTCAATCGTCGCTTTTCCAACGAGATAGTCATCAAGAGTGGCTGCCGCGCTTGAATTTCCGCACAAATCAACCACTACCGCCTTTCTCAAAGCATTACCGAACGAGGTGGCGAGAGCGGCGGCAATGCCGGCTGTTCCCGACTCCGACTTGACACAGGCTATGGCTACCACGCCTACTCCTTCGGAAGCAATCAGACGGTCGCGCACTCGGCGCATCCCTGTCAGCTCATTGTCTGCCACTTCTCCTACAATCTCAAAATCGGTCAATTTCTCCAAATCCTGACGAATCATTATCCGTTTTGTGCGGATGGCGCGCAGCATGAGAATCAGCAACGGAATTATGATTGCCAGAACCAAAGCCGCGCCAAACACAATTGAGCCCTTAGGCCAAGCCTTTTTAACTTCATGATAAGCGGGGTCAATAATGCGGCCTATCTCCTGCACTCCAAATTTCAACGCATTCGACTCGCGCTGCTCAAGCAGGAAGATGTAAAGATTATTCTTTATTTCAGTATCCCGGTAGAGATCGACATAACGACGCTCGTGCGACGGCAACTGTTTCAACCTCGACGCATATTTGCCATCTTCTCGAACGAAGTCGTTGTAGGCAATCTCAGCACTTTCACGCGCCTTGCGCATCGTTTCTATCACACCTCCGCGCATACCGTCAATCTGCTTGTTGAGAGCCTGCAGAGCCTTGTTGTCGTGCTTGGCTGCCATGTCAAGCTTGGTGCGTTCAAGAATCAACTGATTATAGGACTCAATTGATTTTGCGGCACTTTCATAGTCCTGTCCGCTGGTAACAGGAATCATGGAATACTTATTCTTCGGGTCATCAAGGAACTCGCAAATCATGTCGAATATCGACAATTGTGTCTGCAAGCCCACAATCGAAGCCTTGTTTTTCGATGTCTGCTCGAGCAGCACTTTAGCCTCGGCGGCGATGTCGGTAACATCGTTGGCGGTCTTGAACTCCTCAAGCTGCTTCTCCGACTCAGACAATTGACTTGTCAAGGACGCAAGACGGTCGTCGATAAAGGCTATCTCCCGTGAAGCCTTTGTCTGCTCCTCGCGCAGACGACGGATGTTGTAAAGCTCCACAACCATGTTGAGCAAATCCTTGCCGCGCTGCTTGTCCTCGTCCTGATAGAATAGCGTGATGCCATTGGATTTCAGCGACGGCACGTCGGCGTAGTATATCTTGGAATAGTCGTCATATGTTTGTGCGGTTCCGTTCACTTCCACTATAAGCTTGCGCTCCTCCCCGGCTTTATAAAATGCCGTGCGGCGGATGGTGAACGCTCCGTCGGGAAGTTTCACCGTTGCCGGCAATGTCATGCCGTCTTGTTTGAACAGCGTGGAGAACCATTTGCCTTTCACCTTGACGTCAATCTTGCCGTCTGCGCGCAGATTAATCTTGAATGTCGCCCCACTTTGAAGCGTGTCGAGGTCAACATTCGTTGACAATTCAACGGGCGACTTGCGGTAGAGCGACAGCTTGCGCATTCCGTCAACACCCTTGTAGTCATACTGCAATCCCAACTTGTTAATTGCCTCGCAGAGCAGGCTGCGCGACTGCAGAACCGCCATCTCATCATCTACCGAACCGCCGCCGAACGAGCCCATCGAGAACTGCTTCATCATCTGCATCATTCCGCCGCCCATTCCGCCGCCTTCTTCCTGTTCGATCATAATGTCGGCGTGGAATTTGAATTCAGGATTGTTTTTAAGCATATAGACTGCGGCGATTGCCATCATCGCTGCAAACGAGGCGATAAACCACCACCAATGCTTACGGATTTCATAGCGCAAACGGCTGAAATCCACCTTGTCAGAACTTGTAGCCATATTCTATTTTTTCTTTTTTATTATCATAAAACTCTGTCACCGGACGCGCCAGCAACGCTTTCGCCTCTTCTTTGGTCACCGCTTTGGCTTGCGCGGCGACGATTCCCATCACTGCCATCAGAAGCGACCCTGATGCTTGAAGCACCGCGCAGCCAGCTGTACCGTCAATGGCAAGGAACGCAAATGACATCACTCCAATTCCAAACAGCTGATAATGATGAGTGCGCATCACGATGCGGTATTTCCGCCATATCCACCAGCAGAAATAGCCAAAGAAGAATATTCCCAACAACCCGAACTGCGCAAGCTCAGGATAGAAAGTGTCTGCGATAAAGTCACCATAAGTGGGCGACAACCCCCAAAGCAGGTTTATGCCATAGTCATAGTACAAATCCGAGTAACTGACATCAGGCCCTGACGAGTAGGTGGCGTATGTAGCCAAACCGCTGCCCAACAGCAGGTGGTCGGCAAGCACAAGCACCATTCCGCCGAACAGCACGGGCCGGGCGTAGGTCTCCATCACGTCGGGGTCGAACGTGTCGGAATTTCCGGTTATAAAATAGTATTCAATTTTTTTCCAAGCCACAAGCACCACAAGCACGAATGCGAGTGTGGCTACGACAACGTTGCGCACACTTTTGAAATTGACCGTGCCGGGACGATAAACAAACAGCATATAGAATGCCAGCACCACAAACCCATAATATTTCGAGCGGGTGCATATCAGTCCGAGCAACAGGATTACGCAGGTCCATATAAGATCCGACCGTGTATATGCCCGTGGGTTGTCGTTGTCGTACGACATCAGCAAATAAACCATAGCACAGCCCACACAAGTCAGACCGCCATAGTAGATATGGAAGATAGTCACATCGTAGATGTCGGCGGCGATGACTAAAAATGCCAGAAACGCCAAGAAAATACACACCTTTTTCAACGCCCACTTCTCGTTGGCGGTGAACTGCGGCGCGATGGCATAACTTACAGAAAATGCTATCAGCGGCTTACACTGCGTGAAAAAGTCGATAATCTGAGCCTTTGGCGTATTGTATGGTGATGCGACAAGAGAATATGCCAAATACAACGCCATCACGCCAAGCAGCACAAACATCAACTTATACTTGCCGAGGCAGCGGTTGAACGTCATGTCGACGACAGCGAGCACTGCAAATGCCAACAGACACAATTCGTCAAGAAACGACAATAAATGCGGAGCCAAAAACAAGCCCAGCACGCTGACGAAGAACACGTAGAAATATGCCCGATGGATATTGAGCATTTTCGCTGTTATTTTTTGATTGCCAATGCAATTACAAGAGATGCGATAACCGACACTGCGCTGACAACAGTGGAAACCACTGTCACCTTGAATGCGTTGTTCTGGCTGTATTTCGCATTGCCTGCCTTGATTTTGTTAGGCTGCACATAGACCACGTCGTTCTGCTGAAGATAGTAGTATGGCGAGTCTACGATTTTCGCATCTTTAAGATTCACGCGGTGGTAGGCGCGTTGTCCGTTTTCCTCGCGTATCACCATCACGTTTGTGCGTTCGCCGTATTCTGTCATGTCCTCGGCAGCGGCAAGCGCGTCAAAAATGGTGAACCGCTCGCTTTTGGCTTCGATTGCTCCCGGACGTTTCACCTCACCAAGCACGTTGACGCGGAAATTTGCGAGCTGAACACGGACTACCGGATTGTCGACCTCCTTCGAAATCTTTTCCGTCAGATATTCGCACAAGCCTTTGGTAGTCATTCCGGCTGCATGGATTTTGCCGATAGCGGGCATTGTTATTTCCCCGTCAGTATTGACAATATAGGTCTGGTTCTGCGGTGTCGACGACACACCCACCTCTCCCTCAAGCGACGGATTGACGAGCGGAAGGTTGTAGGCTGCCGTTGCCTCCGGCACAATGGAGTTGACCGTGATTATCAGCTCGTCGGCCGGACGGATTTTAACGGCATAGTCGAGTGCTGTTGTCCCGACTGTTTTCAAGCTGTCGGCATTCTCGAAATATGCCAACGACTGCGGAGCCTTACACGATGTCACTGTGGCAGCCAATACGATTGCGGCTGCAATAAATATCTTAGTAAAATTGAGTCTCATAGAAAAGCATACTTTTATTCTAATGTTTAAACGCACGCCATCGCGTTTTATTGCATCAGGCCTTCCACAAAAAGCAAAGAGAGCGCGCCCTCAATTGGACGCGCTCTCCGATATTTGAATCTTTAAGTTCTGATTACAACTTCGGACCGGCAGCTACAAGAGCCTTACCTGCCTCGTTGTTCTCATATTTCTTGAAGTTCTTGATGAAGCGGGCAGCCAAATCCTTAGCTTTCTCTTCCCACTGTGCTGCATCAGCGTAAGTGTCGCGTGGGTCAAGGATTTCAGTTGCTACACCTGGCAATACTGTCGGAACCTTGAAGTCGAACATCGGGATCTGTTTTGTAGGAGCCTTGTCGATGTCGCCGCTCAAGATAGCGTCGATGATGCCACGAGTGTCGCGGATAGAGATACGCTTGCCTGTTCCGTTCCAACCAGTGTTTACGAGGTAAGCCTTAGCGTTGTTCTTCTCCATCTTCTTAACCAACTCTTCTGCATATTTTGTTGGGTGCAATTCCAAGAATGCCTGGCCGAAGCATGCAGAGAATGTTGGAGTAGGCTCTGTGATGCCACGCTCTGTACCTGCCAACTTAGCTGTAAAGCCAGAGAGGAAGTAGTACTTAGTCTGCTCTGGAGTAAGGATAGATACTGGAGGCAATACACCGAATGCGTCTGCCGACAGGAAGATTACCTGCTTTGCTGCTGGTGCAGAAGAACCCGGCTGGATGTTGTTGATGTGGAAGATTGGGTAAGAAACACGAGTGTTTTCTGTTACGCTCTTGTCTGCGAAATCAATCTTGCCGTTTGCATCAACTGTTACGTTCTCAAGAAGTGCGTTGCGCTTGATAGCGTTGAAGATATCTGGCTCTGACTCTTTGTCGAGGTTGATAACCTTTGCATAGCAGCCGCCTTCGAAGTTGAACACGCCGTTGTCGTCCCATCCGTGCTCGTCGTCACCGATAAGTTTACGCTTAGGATCTGTTGACAAGGTTGTCTTACCTGTTCCTGAAAGGCCGAAGAAGATTGCTGTGTTCTCTCCGTTCATGTCGCAGTTTGCAGAGCAGTGCATTGATGCGATGCCCTTCAATGGCAGGAAGTAGTTCATCATTGAGAACATACCTTTCTTCATCTCACCACCATACCAAGTGTTGATGATTACCTGCTCTTTTGATGTTACGTTGAAGGCTACGCAAGTCTCAGAGTTGAGTCCGAGTTCTTTATAGTTCTCAACTTTTGCCTTTGATGCGTTGTAAACAACGAAATCTGGCTCGAAGTTCTTCAACTCTTCTTCTGTTGGACGGATGAACATGTTTGTAACGAAGTGAGCCTGCCATGCAACCTCAACGATGAAACGAACTGCCATACGAGTGTCCTTGTTTGCACCGCAGAATCCGTCTACAACATAGAGGTTCTTGTTGCAAAGCTCGCTCTTGGCGATAGTCTTAACCTTGTTCCATACGTCTTCCGACATTGGGTGGTTGTCGTTCTTATATTCTTCAGAAGTCCACCATACAGTGTCCTTTGAATTGGCATCCATTACGATGTATTTGTCTTTAGGCGAACGACCGGTGTAGATACCTGTCATCACGTTGACTGCACCGAGTTCTGTCTGCTGACCTACTTCATAACCTTCGAGACCTGCTTTTGTCTCCTCTTCAAACAATTGCTCGTAAGATGGGTTGTGTGCGATTACTGTAGCGCCAGTAATGCCGTACTTTGTCAAATCAAGATTGCTCATTGTTGTTTGATTTATAATAGTGAATATTTACTAATGTTTCTCTCTTTTGAAAACCGCTGCAAAATTACTATATTTTTTTTACACGGCAATGCTATTAGCGAAAATTTTCCGCATTTAAAATTCTTTAAGCATTATTATCCCTGTTTCAAATATAAAATGCTTCTGTTCAAAGGCTTAAATTGTTATCTCTCCACACAGCGAACAATTGAGGTATTTCTTCACCTGTTCTGACCGAAGCCCCATACCGAATAGATACATCAGCTTGGTGATGGCTGCCTCTGATGTTATGTCGTATCCGCTGACCACACCGGTCGACTGCAGCGTGTTGCCTGTCATATAGCGCTCGCTGTGGACTCCGCCGTTGACGCATTGCGAAACGTTGACTATCACAACGCCGCGCTTTACGGCGTCGCGCATCAGGTCGACAAACCATTTGTCGGTCGGGGCGTTGCCGGCGCCATAGGTCTTGAGCACGATGCCTTTCACGTCGGGGGCGTTGAGAAGATAGCGGAGTGTGCTCTCGGTGATGCCTGGAAACAGGTCGATAAACATCACGTTGCGGTCCATTGCGGTCTGCACTTTAAGCGGTCGCTGCGAGCGTTGGCGCCACAATGCTTCTTCATGGAAATGAATGCCGAGGCCTATGCGGGCAAGGTCGGGATAATTGTTGCTCTTAAAGGCGTTGAAATGGTCGGCGCTCATCTTTGTGCTGCGATTGCCGCGCCACAGATAGTCTTCAAACAATATCGCCACTTCCTGCACCATCGGGTCGCCGTTCTTGTCGCGGGCGGCGGCTATCTGAAGTGCTGTGATGAGGTTTTCTTCTCCGTCGGTACGCACTTCGCCGATTGGAAGCTGGGAGCCGGTGATGATGACGGGCTTGTGCAGGTTCTCGAGCATAAAACTCAACGCGGAGGCGGTGTATGCCATCGTGTCGGTGCCGTGAAGCACCACAAAGCCGTCGTAGCTGGCATAGTTCTCCTCGATGCTCTGTGCGATTTCAACCCAGTGCGACGGATTCATGTTTGACGAGTCGATCGGTGGGTGAAACTGGATATTGTTGATGGAATAATTGAGCTTCTTGATTTTGGGTACATTGTCGATAAGGTGCGTGAAGTCGAACGGTTGCAGCGACTTCGTCACCGGGTTTTCAATCATGCCGATTGTTCCTCCGGTATATATTATAAGGATATTCGGTTTTGCCATTGAAGCTATTTTTTTCTAAAACGAATCTTTCCAACGACAAAATTACACATATTTTTTGGCAAATAGCAACCGCAACAGCCAACTGCCTGAACAACAAAAGTCACAGCGATGGCAATTTGCCACCATTTAAGGTTTTTTACTGAAAAATCTTTGATTTCTATCCAAAATAGAACCACATAGTTTGCCAGAAGGCAATGGTGTGTGGCAACCGCCGACACTGTTAAAAAGACTTAACGCAGCGGAATCCGCTGCGTTAAGTCTTTTTCGTTGACAGATGTCTCTAAATTTTAAACAGCATTCCTCCGATGTTGTCGCATGCCGCCCCGGTGACCGACGACAGGCAACTTGCCTCGCCGGCCATATAAAGCGCGCCGAGAAACGCGAAAATCAACGCCTCCTTGAATTCAATTATCTGGCGTGGAGGTATCTTGACTTCGCAACCTGCCAGCTCGCGGATGCGCTCCACAAGATAGACGTTGAGCGCGCCGCCGCCGGTTATAAGCATTGTGGGATGCGGCTTGCCGACACGCCGCACTACGCGTGCCACCTGACGGGCGGCATGCTCGGTGAAGGTGGAGAGCAGGTCGGCAAATTCAAGCCCGCGGCTGTCAATCATCGGAAATATCTCTTTCTCCACCCATTCGCGGCCAAGCGACTTCGCGCCGGTCTGCGAGTAGAATGGCAATGCGTCGAGACTGGCGAGCAACTCGGCGTCGACTGTGCCGCTGCGGGCAATCAGCCCGTCGCGGTCAAACTCCAGTCCACGCTGACGGCAATAGTGGTTGAGCACATAGTTGACCGGACTGATGTCAAACGCCTGCCGCTCGCCGTCGCACTCATACGATATGTTGGAGAATCCTCCTATGTTCAGACAGAAATCATAGTCGGCAAAAAGCAGACGGTCGCCAATCGGCACAAGCGGGGCTCCCTGTCCGCCGAGCATTATGTCAAGACGACGGAAATCGCTGACCACAGGCACACGCGCCTCGGCTGCAATCGCTGCGCCGTCGCCTATCTGAAACATTATGCGCTTGCCGGGCTCATGAAAGATGGTGTGTCCATGCGACGCCACGATGTCGGGACGTATGCCGTATTCCTTCATAAAGTCGGCGACACGCTCGCCAAGAAACTTGCCGTATTCGCTGTGGAACGCCACAAAGTCGTGTGCCGACATCTGTTGCGCTCCCGTGCCGAGACGGTATTTCAAATCGTCGGGATAGTCATAGCCGCGTGCCGCATCGATTGCGAAACGCCATCGGCCGTCGGTTTTTGAGAATGTGGCGCAGCACACGTCGAGACCGTCAAGCGATGTGCCCGACATCAATCCTATAGCCGTAATCTTGAAGTTGTCCATATTTTTTTGGTATTATTGGTTCTGCAAGCTTTTGTCCATCTCTGCCGCGGCGCGGCGTCCGTCGCCCATCGCGAGAATCACGGTCGCTCCGCCACGCACAATGTCGCCTCCGGCATAGATGTCGGGCAGCGATGAGCGCATTGTCGACTCGTCGACCACGATGGTGCCTCTGCGGCTCACCTCAAGTTCTGGAATCGCATTCGGAATCAACGGGTTTGGCGACACGCCTACGCTGACAATCACCAAATCGACGGGCACATCCTCCACTGCGCCATCAACAGCCACCGGAGAGCGGCGTCCCGACTCGTCGGGTTCGCCGAGTTCCATCCGCTGCAGGCGCATCAGGCGCACATTGCCTTTCTCGTCGCCCTCATATTCCAATGGGTTGTGGAGCGTGAGGAAACGCACGCCTTCTTCCTTGGCGTGCTTCACTTCCTCGCGGCGCGCCGGCATCTCGTCTTCCGAACGGCGGTAGACGAGCATCACGTTTTCTGCGCCCATGCGACGCGCTGTGCGCACGGAGTCCATCGCCGTATTGCCGCCGCCAATCACTGCCACATTGTGGCCGTGAAGCACGGGGGTGTCTTCATCCTGACGGGCGGCTCCCATCAGATTGACCCGCGTCAGGAATTCATTGCTCGACATCACTCCGTTGAGATTCTCGCCGGGAATGTTCATAAACCTTGGCAGTCCGGCTCCCGACGCCACGAAAATGCCTTTGAAGCCCATGGCGTGGAGGTCGTCGTAGCTTAATGTCTTGCCGACAATGCAGTTGGACTCGAACTCCACGCCCAGACGGCGCAGACCGTCGATTTCGGTGTCGACGATGGCATTCGGCAGGCGGAACTCGGGGATGCCGTATTTCAGCACTCCGCCAATCTCATGCAGCGCCTCGTAGACCGTGACGCTGTAGCCGCGCTTCGCCATGTCGCCGGCAAAGGCGAGTCCGGCGGGTCCGCTGCCCACAACTGCCACCTTGATGCCGTTTGCGGCGGGTTTCTCCTCGTCGGCCGAACCGTGGCTGCGCGCCCAGTCGGCTACGAAGCGTTCCAGATAGCCTATCGCCACGGCTTCGTGTTTCATCTTGGTGTGTATGCAACGGCTCTCACACTGCTTTTCCTGGGGGCAGACGCGTCCGCAAACTGCCGGAAGCGCGCTGGTCTTTTTTATCACACGGGCTGCCTCGGCAAACTCGCCGCGCTCCACGTTTTTGATAAATCCGGGAATGTCGATGCCCACAGGGCAGCCTGTGACGCATTGCGGGTTGGCGCAGTCAAGACACCGCGAGGCTTCTGCCATAGCCATCTCAATCGTCAACCCTTGATTCACTTCCTCATTGCACGTCACGCGGTAGTCTGCCGCAAGCTCGGGCATCTTCACACGCGGTGTCGAAGTGCGTTCCTTAGCTGTCTTTGCCTTGCGCAGAGCCTCGCGCCATTCTGCCATGCGCATATCTTTTGTCTCTTCCATGTCAGTTCTTGTTTTCGTTGTCGTAAGCATGAAGGCGCATCATCATCTGGTCGAAATCCACCTGATGCGCATCAAATTCCGGCCCGTCGATGCAGACGAAACGCGTACGGCCGCCTACGGTAACCCGACAGGCACCACACATGCCTGTGCCGTCGACCATGATGGTGTTGAGCGAGCAGACGGTAGGGATGTCGTATTTTTTTGTAAGCAGTGCGACAAACTTCATCATCACTGCCGGACCGATGGTCACTACCTGGTCCACCTTCTCGCGGTTGATCACTTGCTCCACGCCTTCTGTCACCAGTCCTTTCTGTCCGTAGGAGCCGTCGTCGGTCATTATCACCACTTCGTCGCTTGAGCGGCGCACCTCGTCCTCAAGTATAATCAAATCCTTGGTGCGTCCGGCGAGCACGCTGACCACGCGGTTGCCGGCTTGCTTCATGGCGCGGATGATGGGCAACAACGGCGCTACGCCTACTCCGCCGCCGCAACACACCACGGTGCCCACCTTTTCTATCTTGGTGGCTTGTCCCAACGGGCCTACCACATCGTGGAGACTGTCGCCTACTGCCTTGTCGCAGATTTTTTTTGTCGACTTGCCTACAGCCTGCACCACAAGGGTTATTGTCCCTGCAGTGGTGTCGGAGTCGGCGATGGTCAACGGGATGCGCTCGCCATGCTCGTCGGCACGGACAATAACGAAATGCCCGGCACGGCGCGAGCGTGCTATCAGCGGCGCCTCTACCACAAGCTGCACCACCTTTTCCGAGAAATGCTTTTTCTCTACAATCTTATTCATTGTCGTAACGTGTTAGGTCTATTTTCTTTTTTTCAGCTCTCAAAGTTAGCCAATTTTCTGCCAAAACCACCAATCTTTATCCCGATAATTGCTTTTGCGCAAAAGCAAAAAAACGAAGAGGCAATCCGCCGCATGCCATCAAAGCAAACGCCCTCCGGCGGGACAATTCCTGCGGAGGGCGTTTGTGTTTTTGTATGCCTGTGGCTTAGTTTCTGCTGTTGCCGAAGAAACGGAGCATGTAGAGAAACAGGTTGATGAAGTCAAGATAGAGCGTCAACGCGCCGATTGTGGCGATTTTACCCACTTGCGACGAGTCGCTGTACTGCACCATTTGTTTGATTTTCTGGGTGTCCCATGCGGTGAGGCCGATGAAGATTGCCACGCCGGCAAACGAAATCAGCCATTCAAGGGTGCTGCTGCCCACGAAGATGTTGACAATAGTCGTGATAATCAAGCCGATAAGCGCCATAAACAGGAACGAGCCCATTTTTGTAAGGTCGTTGCTGGTCAGATAGCCGTAGATGCTCATCGCGCCAAACACGCCTGCCGTTATGGCAAAGGTGTAGGCTATCGACCCGAGTTCAAAAGCCCAGAATATCGACGAGAACACCACGCCGTTGAGCACGGCGTAAAGGAAGAACAACGAGGTTGCGGCAAACGTGCTGAGCTTGTTGATGGCTCCCGTGATTGCTATCACGCAGGCAAACTCGGCGATGATCAAGCCCCAGAATGTAAGACGGCTTGAGAAGATGGCGCTCATTATTGCCGGACTTGCCGCCACATAGATTGCCACGCCGGCGGTGACGAGCAGACCGAGAAACATTCGCATATAGACGCTGCGCATCACTTTCGACACGCTGTGGGTCAACATTATGGTTGGCTGTGCCCCATAACCGTATTGCTGATTGTAATTTTCCATATTTTCTGTTTTTTAAAAAGTTGTCGGTGAAGATAACGCTATTTTTCAGCATTATGTTCACCGACATTGTTAATTATCCATAATCAACCACTTTTACATGCGTTCCGGCACTTCGATGCCGAGCATCCAGAAGCCTTGGCGGATGATGTCGCCTACGGTGCGCGACAATGTCAGGCGGAAGCCGCGCAGGTCGGCGTTTTCCTCGCCGAGGATTTTATAGTCGTGGTAGAACTGGTTGTATTCTTTCACAAGTTCGTAGACGTAGTTGGCAACCAACGCCGGGCTGTAGGTGCGCCCTGCCTCGGCTACGATTGCCGGGAAGTCGGCGAGACGCTGGATGAGTGATATCTCTTTGTCGTTGAGAGCAACTGCCGATGCGTCAAACGCTTCGCTGACCTGCTTGTCGGCTGCCTTGCGGAGCACCGACTGGATGCGGGCGTAGGTGTACTGCACAAACGGTCCGGTGTTGCCGTTGAAGTCGATTGATTCTTTCGGGTTGAACGTCATGTTCTTGCGAGGGTCGACTTTAAGAATGAAATATTTCAACGCGCCGAGTCCGATGATTGCCGAAATCTTGTCGGCCTCTTCCTGTGGAAGGTCCTGCAGTTTGCCCATCTCTGCCGACATCTCCTTGGCGTTCTGCACCATGGCATCCATCAGGTCGTCGGCGTCGACTACGGTGCCTTCGCGCGACTTCATCTTGCCTTCTGGCAGCTCTACCATTCCGTATGAGAAGTGCACAAGGTCCTTGCCCCATTTGAAGCCGAGTTTGTCGAGCAGCAGTGAGAGCACCTGGAAGTGGTAGTTCTGCTCGTTGCCAACCACGTAGATCATCTTGTCTATAGGATAGTCCTGGTAGCGCAGCTTGGCGGTACCGATGTCCTGGGTCATATACACTGATGTGCCGTCGCTGCGGAGCAGCAGTTTGTGGTCGAGTCCGTCGGCGGTAAGGTCTGCCCACACGGAGTTGTCTTCCTTGCGGTACATGATGCCTTTCTCCAAGCCTTCAAGCACCTTCTCCTTACCCTCGAGATATGTCTGGCTTTCATAGTAGATTTTGTCGAAGTCTACGCCCAGACGCTTGTAGGTCTCGTCAAATCCGGCATACACCCACGAGTTCATCGTGCGCCACAGCGAACGCACCTCCTCGTCGCCGGCTTCCCAGCGGCGGAGCATCTCGCGAGCCTCCTGCATCAATGGCGACGCTGCCTCTGCCTCTTCCTTGGTCATGCCTTTCTCCTCGAGTTCCTTCACTTCGGCTTTATAGTGCTTGTCGAAAGCCACATAGAAATCACCGATAAGGTGGTCGCCCTTCTTGCCGGTCGATTCCGGAGTAGCGCCGTTGCCCCACTTCTGCCATGCGAGCATCGATTTGCAGATATGGATGCCGCGGTCGTTCACGATATTGGTTTTCACCACCTTGTAGCCATTGGCCTGCATGATGCGCGACAGACTGTAGCCAAGCAGGTTGTTGCGCACGTGGCCGAGGTGAAGCGGCTTGTTGGTGTTTGGCGACGAATATTCAATCATCACCAGCTCGCTGTTGTCGTCGGCGGTCTTGAAGCCATAGTCTTTTGTTGCGTGGATATGGTCGAGCACTCCGAGCCAGAATTTCGGTTCTACAGTGATGTTGAGGAAGCCCTTTATCACGTTATACTCCTTCACCGCCTCGCAGTTGGCAACGAGATAATCGCCTATCTCCTTGGCTGTTGCGTCGGGTGCTTTGTGCGACGCTTTCAAGAACGGGAATACCACTATTGTAAGGTTGCCTTCAAACTCTTTTTTCGTTGTTTGCGGCACGATGGTTGAAGCCTCTACCTCCAAACCATAGAGCGACTTCAGCGCCTCGGCTGTAGCCGCAGAAATGATGTTATCTATCGACATTTATATGATTATTTTCTAATTATCTTAATTTCAGACTGCAAAGATAGTGCAAGGTGAGTGAAGAGCAAAACAAATTTATTTGATTTTGCTCTTCCGAATCGCAGCCTATCTTATTTAAAGATAGTGCAAGGCGAGAGAAAATCAAAATCAAGCTTGCTTGAAATTTTTGATTTTCCTCTAAGGTCCTTAAGGCCCTTAAAGTCCTTAAAGCCCCTAAAGTCTTTTTAAAATCAAATTCTTTTCTGTAGCTTTGCACACATGAACCAGACTGAACGCATAATCGGATCGGAGATACTCCGCAAACTTCCCTACGAGCCCAACAGCCAGCAGATGGAAATCATTGCCGCGCTGAGCAAGTTTGTCGCCGACACCGACGACCGCTCGGTCTTTCTGCTCAACGGATATGCCGGAACGGGCAAAACATCGCTCGCAGGAGCGCTGGTCGCAGCATTGCCGGCACTGCGCCGACAGGCGGTGCTGCTGGCGCCTACGGGACGGGCGGCGAAGGTGTTTGCGGCATACTCGCGCCACAGTGCATTCACCATACACCGCAAAATCTACCAAAGCCGGCGCTACAACCCCGAGGACTCGCATTTCTGCCTTGCCCGCAACAACCACAAGAACACGCTGTTTATTGTCGACGAGGCGTCGATGATTGCCAACAACGCGTCGGAAGGAGCGGTGTTTGGCACTGGATGCCTGCTCGACGACCTTATCACCTACGTTTACAGCGGCGAGGGATGCCGCCTGATTCTGCTCGGCGACGTGGCTCAGCTGCCGCCGGTGGGCTACACCGACAGCCCGGCTCTCGCGCCTGCCACGCTGCAGGGCTTCGGGCTTACGGTCTACAACTTCTCGCTAACCGAGGTGGCGCGCCAGCGCAGCTCATCGGGCATCCTGCACAATGCCACGATGATACGGCAGATTATCGCTTCGGGGAAGCTGGAGGCGCCGACGCTCGAAATCTCCGGCTTCGACGACGTGGAGGTGGTGAGCGGTGAGTTTCTGTCGGAAAAGGTCGAGGAATGCTATGCGCAGGAGGGAGGCGCGGCTGAAACAATAATCATCACGAGGAGCAACAAGAGGGCGGTGATGTTCAACCAGGGAATACGCGCACGGGTGCTGTATATGGACGCGGAAATAACCACCGGCGACATGCTGCTCGTAGCGAAAAACAACTATTTCTGGGCTGCCGACTACGACGGCATCGACTTCATCGCAAACGGCGACGTGGCGGTGGTGAAACGCATCTCGGAGGTGACGGAGGAATACGGCTTCCGCTTTGCCGACGTGACGCTCGAGTTCCCAGACTACAACAATGCGGAAATCGATGCGAAAATAATCCTCGACGCGCTCTATGCGGAGTCGCCAGCGCTGTCGCGCGAGCAAAACAACAATCTGTACCTGCGTGTGATGGACGACTATGCCCACATCACGCGCAAAAGCGAGAAATACAAACGTCTGAAGCAAGACCCGTTCTTCAACGCGCTGCAAGTGAAATTCGCCTATTCCGTGACGTGCCACAAGGCGCAGGGCGGACAGTGGCGCAACGTGTTTGTCGACATGGGATACATCCCCGAGGAGGCATTCTCAAACGTCGACTTCTACCGATGGCTATACACGTCGTTCACACGTGCCACCGACCACATTTTTCTGATCAACCCGCCTCTCGCCACCAGATAAGCCACCGACCCCAGCCGACCGCGCTTCGCGCAGCAGTGGCAGAGTCCGACCGCGCGAGCGGTCACGTCTTCAGTTAACCCCCGACAGCGTCGGGGGCACAGCAGCCGACGCTGATGCGCCGCGGAGCGCCGCCGCTGGCACACCCCGGCACTGCATCTACAGCGGCACCGCCATGCGGTGCATATCTCCTCATCCTCTCTCCCCGGACGCTGTCCGGGGTTAACTGAAAGCGGGTCCGCCCTGCGGACCTCATCCTCGACACTCGCCATCCCTGCTCCGCTGCATCGCCGCCATCCCGACGGCGCGAGCGGTCTCGTCACCCCATCACCGCCGACATCCGCACACATCGTCGCGGAGCGACGGCACTCTGCCATAACCCGGTACGCGGAGCGCAGCGTGCCGGGACTTGACACGCCCCTGCTGTCGGCGTGCCGGAGGTACGCCACTACTCCAGAGCCGCTGCCCGACCGCGCGAGCGGTCTCGCCACCCCCATCACCGCCGACATCCGCACTCATCGTCGCGGAGCGACGGCACTCTGCCATAACCCGGTACGCGGAGCGGAGCGCAGCGCAGCGTGCCGGGACTTAACACGCCCCTGCTGTCGGCGTGCCGGAGGTACGCCACTACTCCAGAGCCGCTGCCCGACCGCGCGAGCGGTCACGCTTTCAGTTAACCCCCGACCGCGTCGGGGGTACATGCACCGACACACGTGCGCCGCGGAGCGCCGCCGCTGGCACACCCCGGCACTGCATCTACAGCGGCGCCGCCCTGCCACTCACTTCCCCACCGCCTCTGACCACACCCTCAGCGCTAGATTGAAGTAAGTTTTTGCGCGTGAAATTTGCACAATTTTAAAAGATGGCGTAACTTTGCTGCGCTTTTCCGCCAGCGCCCTCGGCGCAAGGCAGGCTGCCCGGATGGTGGAATGGTAGACACGAAGGACTTAAAATCCTTTGGCCATTGCGGCTGTGCGGGTTCAAGTCCCGCTCCGGGTACTAAAAACGCTTGATAAATCTCTGATTGTCAAGCGTTTTTGTTTTACCACCGAGCAAAAAACGAGCAAAAAACAACAACACCCCCACTTTTTGGCGGTTTTTCTGTGCCGTTGAGGTTTGCCCACAAGCAAGAAAAGGAGCAAGCATATTGCCGCCCCTTTCCCGTGATTGTCGGTGAGGTCTGTTTGTCATTCCTCCTCCAGTTCTTCCTTGATGTTGTTGTACTGCTCCGCCAAATTGCAGATAACAACAGCCGACTTTGTGTTTTCTAAAATCTCCCAGATTTCCGATTGAGCCATTTTAAGACGTTCTGACGGGTTTTCTTGTTCCTCTTGAATAATTGTGCCAATCAAATGCTGAATCGCCAAATTTGCCGTTTTTATGAGGCTGTCGGCTGTCGTTTGGAGGCTCATAAGGTGTGCCTCTTCAACAATGCCCTCTTTTGTGAATTCAAGGAATGTTCTCTTTGTTTCTTTGTTAAATGCCATAACTGAACTTTTAGGAATAAAAAAACCCTCCGTTTAGGTGTCCTCGGCTGTTCAGTAGCCGTGTGGGCGTTTCCGCTTCCACCACCTTGCAAAGGGTAAATATCGTTTATGTCAACCGCTGTTGGGGCGGTCGCTGAACATTTAGGGACTGCAAATATAATCCCTTTTTGTCAGATTTCCGCCTTTTGGCTTCACTTTTTTGCCGCCCCAGCCTATATTTTCATTAGACTGCAAAAAATAAACTTTGCATCAACGGCTAAAATCGTGGTGGCTTCTTATTGAGGAAACTGAAATCGGCTTCCTTGTCTGTGAACGTGCCGCCCAATGCCCTTATCGCCACCAAACCGACAAACGCCTCCTTGACCAGCCGTTTGTAAACGCTGTAGTCGTCTATCCTCTGTTGCCACTTCTCCAGCATATCAGCCTCCAACGTGCTCAACATCGCCTCCCTTGCCGCCTCTATGTCGGTCGGCTCATAGCCCCAGCCGTCTAAAAGGCAATCAAGGTAGTAATGAAACTCGGCACTGCCTATAGCCCTCGGTGGGTTGTAGCCCTCTACCAACTGCCTCAACGCCTCTACCTTGTCGGTGTCAAGCCAGCCACTCTTTATGGCTTTTGCCATCTGTAGTGTGTCAACACTGCTTAACTTTATCTTCATTGTCTTTCTCGTTTAGTTCCGTTACTCTTTCCGCCACTCGGTTTACTATCTCGTCAGGCATTGACAACAACAGCTCCTCAAACATCTCTTTTTCTTTCCTCAACATATCTTCTGGTGTCGTTGCCGCCATCTTGGGAAGAACATAGCCCAACAATCCCGTATAGGTTCTTATGTAGCCAACATCATCAAGATTGCTCAGCCGTCTTACAAACTCGTCCTTGCCGCCCTCCAATATCAGCCTTACCCATTTCTTTAAATCTGTGGTCGCTTTGTTGGGCGTCCCTTTCTGCCGTCCCCCTGTCTTGGGTGTTCCTTTTGTCCTCGCCATTCTGTTTAAGTTCTAAAGTAGATTGTTACCAAAATTTGTCCCCTCCGTGACCCTTACTATATAAGGGAATCCTTTTTTTGGGGTGTGCCAAAGCCGTTGCCAAATTTGGTGAAAAATTGTTCTATTTGTCCTCTCACACATAGGCACCACAATTTAGCATATCGTTGTCAAGTTCCCTCACCAACTCGTCAACGTTGGAAATGTCCGCTTTGGCGGCAACTTCTTTCATCTTGTTCTTTAGTCTGGTGTAACATTTGCGGTCTGAAAACACATCAGCCCTTTTCAACTCGCTCATAAAGTCTGCCGCTTCCTCTGGGTTCTTGCTCATCAGCCGTGCCACAAACACGTTGAAAGCATCTCCTACTGTCTCTATATCGCTCATAACGTTTGTTTTTACTTGGTTAAACTTCTGTATTGAATAATAGCTCTTTTGATAAAGCCCCATTACCTTGCTGTAGAACGGAAATTGATACAGGGTTGAGGCTTTCACGGGCGGCTCTTTCAACTGCTGACCCAAACAGCCGTTCAACCTCATCTCATACCTCAACAAGTTTGCGCCCTCCAACATTGACGGAATGGGCATCCCTTTGGCTTTTGCCTCCGCTGTCTTGTCGTAGATATTGAACGTTTTTAACTGCCGTCTGCCATTGCCAGTATAATAGAGGCTTGTGTCGGTTGCCCTACAGCGGTTCATCCTCGGCATATCGCCCAATCTGTCAAGGTAATCAGAAACCTTGTGCATCATCATAAAGATTGTGCCAAACTCTATGCTTCTTACATCGGCATCGCCTATATCCAAATGCAGTGCATCGCTTATCTTTGTCACAACATCCGCCGTGGTGTGTCTATCCAATGGATAAACGTTACCGCCTCCATACAAGTATTTGGGTAGACTGCCGACTATAGACAAGCCGCCACCAAATAGGGAAACTTTCAAGCCGCCCAGACTGCCAAAGGTTCTCACTTCTCCCGTCTGGTTGTCTATCTGTGTGACGGCATCGTTCAAGTGACGGGCAACGGCTTCTTGTCGCTCGTTGCCCATTACACTATTCAGCCACAAACTGACCTTATCGTACATACTTTGCAATCGGTTGTGTTGTTACCAAAATTTGTCCCCTCCGTGACCCTTACTATATATAGTTTTCACTTTTGGCGGCTTGCTCCCTCAACCGCCTCAACTCGTCATCAAAACCGCCCAAAGCAAGCTGCTTGCAATAGCCGCCAATTACAACCTTTGCTCCTTTCAAAACAAGCAACTCTATACAGGTCGGTGTTACGCTGTCTGGCTTGTCGGTGTCTTGGTGTATGATGAACAAAAAGCCGTCTTGACTATACTTGTAGAATGGATTGGGGCGTTTCTTCTTGCTGTAGGTCTCCTCTGCAAAAGGGTAGCCATAGGCAAAACCGCTCAATTTGCCGTTGTCGTAGTAGTCTTTCAAGCCTGTAAGGTTGAGGCTGTTTTTAGCCTGTAACCTCACAGATGGAACGTGAAACCCCTCCTTTAGTTTCTCCATCAGATACATAGATATTTTTCCGTCCTTGCCCCTAAGTTCCTCTATTGGCGGATAAAACCCCGTTTGCTCGGTAATGGTGTATTTGGTTGACTTCATTTCTGGCGTGGTGGTGTTTACCATCCTTGCATAATACAGAATATCTGGGCGGTTCATCTTACACCTCCTTTCTCACAATAGGCGGTTGCACGCTCATTCAATTCCTCCTCTGTCGCCACTCGGTTGCTCTGCAACCATTGTTCTACCTCAACACGATTGAAATAACACATCTTGCCCAACGGCTTGTAATGGGGTATCTGCCGCCTCATCGTCAACTTATACAGGTAACTCAACGATATGCCCATATAGCGTGCTACCTCTTCACTTGTCAATACCTCTTTGCCTGTATAGGTGGCTTCCTCCGCCACCTTGTCTGCAAAAGCTTTAACCTCTGCTGTTGTCATTTTTGTTCTTTTTTTGTTGTTTGGGCTGTTGAGGTTGAGGTGCAAGGCTGACCCCTATTTGCCCTGGGCTGTCGTCTGAATGGGCTTGCACTCTCCATCCGTCCGACAACAAGGGCAAAGGTATAAGGCAAAGGACGGCAAAACAAGAGGCTTCAAAAAGCCTTTTTGAAGCCCCATAAATCCACTCAAAAAAAATAAGCACTCAAAAATAGGAGTGCTTAAAGTGGACGCTGAATTTTGAACCCTCAGCAAAGAAACCATCAAACAATTTTATAAATGATACAGGGCAAAGGTAGCAAAGTTATGTCAATCATAAAACAACGTATCGTCAATTTCCTTTCTCCACGTTTTAACATCAACCCTCGTTGCAACATAGTCGGCTTGTGTAATGCTGGATGAAATCTTTTTCACTCCAAAAAAATCCTCTATAGCGTTAAGCGGTCTCGGTTGAGCATACACCCTACTGCAAAAATATCCCAATTGTGCTTTAGGCCTCAACCATCTACAGCCATTGCCGTTTTGCTCCATATACCCCTTTTCAATAGCCCTCTCAATGTATTTCCTTGCATTCCCAACATCCAACGGCTTTGGCAAACTAAATCCCTCCACTTTCTGTTGAGGTTTGTTGAGGCGGTTGAGGTAGTATTCCACAGCCGCCTCACTACCCAAAATATCAACAAGCTCGTCAAAATTCCTATCGTCAATAAGAAAACACCCAGAAACTTTCTGAAACTCCATTAAATCAAAGCCAAACCTCAACAATATTGCGTCAAGTTGATTGGCAAATTCTTTGTAAGATTCATAATAAAGAATTAAGCATCTTTCTAATCCCCACGGCGGCAATATATCATCCACAATGTTTTTTAGGAAATCGCTTCTACGTAAATGCCATTGCACTAATTGTTCACAATGCTTTATTTCATCAAGGTTCTTTTTATACAGAACGGGGCTTAAAGGTAAAAAGCGGTTAAGTATCGCCTTTGTCGTCTTACCCTCATAAGCCAGCACCATTCTCGCCCTCCCATCTTCCAAAGCCTTAATCTTTTTGGCAAGCCGATTCATTTCCATTGTAAGGGTAAACGACCAAGCTATCCCCTCACCATCTTCAAAACGCGACCTCCAACAAAAAGGTCTCAGCAATGACATCAAATAATCATCTCTTCTTCTCTCGTCTTTTTCTACTTCTCTTAGGTTTTCCGCTACCTCTGATGTAACCAACTTGAAGCGGGCTCATCCGCACCAGAAACCGACCTCCATAAAACGCTTTGTTTCCGCCACAATCTTTTCCCTCACCATCTTCCACATAGGCACATCGTCTGTGGCTGTGTCGTCATTGTGTTCATCTAGGCTGTATAATTTATAGTCATCTAGAAAAAAAGAAATGCAGTCACTTACAACCCCTCCATACTCATAAGCCTTGAAAAATTCACGTTCAATTGTCGTATCCATAAGTGTTAAAAAGGTTTATATTATATAGCGTTATATTCTATCTCTGACAGGCTATTTATTGCCGCCTCCTTTAGGCTGTCAACCGCCCTTGTGTACTTCTCTGTATGCTTCAAACCAGAATGCCCCAACAGGCTTGCAACAGTCTTTATGTTCGCCCCGTTGTTGAGGATATTCACGGCAAAACTATGCCGTGCACAATGCCACGTTATATGCTTGTCTATGCCAGCACGCTTCACCCAATGACCAACCGCCTTGACGCACATTGTGTAACTAGGCAAAGGGAAAATAACATCATCTTTGCCCTTTGGCTCTCCTATCAGCCTCAAATGCCCATCGTTAAGCGGTATCACAACACCACTGCTGGAGGAATGCCCTTTTGTCTTGTTCTGCTCAAACCTCAACAGGCGGTTTGCATAATCCACGTTGGCAAATGTCAAGTCTTTCACATCACAGAACCGCAACCCCGTGTAGAGGCAAAACAGGAACGCCCTCCGTATATTGGGGTTCTCGTTGTCGTAATGTGTTGCCGCCAGCCGCTGAACCTCATCCATTGAAAGCACTTCCTTTTTCAACTGCTGGTCGTCCACCTTGATTGTGATTCCGTTGCAAGGATTCTTCAAAATAACATCGTGATCTACGGCATACCTCACAACTTTCTTGAATCGTGCATAAATACTCTTTGCACCCTCGCCCACGCTTCTGCCTTGTAGGTAGTCGGAGAAGTCCTCAACCATATCTCTTGTTATCTGCTCTGGCTTTATCCGCTTTTCAAACTTGTTGTACTCTGGTGTATCGTGTAGAAAGTCTTTGAAGCGGTTTAAAGCCAGCCTAACCATTTTCACATCTTTCTTGGTGTACTTGTCTATATAGCTCTGAAAGTAGTCAAGAAAGTTAATATCTCGGTCTTTCTTCAGCCTGTAGCCCTCTACGCTTTCCAACATTTGTTGCCCACGCTCAAACCTCAACTTCTTTGCAAGTTCAATTGTATCTTTGTTCTGTTGACGCTCCAGCGGTGTCCTCGGTGCTTGCCAAAGGTAAAGCCCGTTCAGAACCTCTTTCCGTCTGTCAACCCTAACAACCTCTTTGCCTGTCCTCTCGCTTACTGATTTGGTGTAGCCAAAATAATACTCCAGATACAGGCTTTCCCGACCATCAGCCAAAACCCTTGCATATAGTTTGGGATTCTCCGTTTTATCCGTACTGAGCGGATATGTGTTATCCAATCGGTAATTTTTCTTTGAAGTCATTGTTTTTTGTTCTTGGTTTCTCTTTGTAGCAAAGATAGTTAGTTATTTCCATTTGCCGAGCAAAAAACGAGCAAAAACGAGCAAAACAAGGGTTATTTTAAGAATTTAAAGGAAAACAACTTTTTGTAATTCCTCTGATTTTCACTTCTTTAGCCTATCCTTGTTTTTCCTTTTTCACCCATAAAATATCCGCTCCGGGTACTAAAAACGGCTGATAATCGCTCGATTGTCAGCCGTTTTTATTTTAAAGAGTAGATATTTTATGAAGATACGCAAAATTTTGGCGTCCGACCTGGACGCGGTGATGGAAATCGTCGACGCGGCGCGGGGCATAATGCGCGCCAGCGGAAACATGCGGCAGTGGACCGGCGGCTATCCCGACAAGACGGTGATGACTGCCGACATCCGCCGTGGCGTGTGCTACGGATGCGAAGACGATGGCAAGCTGTCTGCCGTATTCTCGATGATTCCCGGCCCCGACCCCACATACGCTGACATCTATGGAGGAGCGTGGCTCAACGAGGAGCCATATCTGGTGGTACACCGCATAGCGAGCCTGCCGGAATGCCACGGAGTGATGGATGCCGTGCTCAACTTCTGCTACCGCCACTGCGACAACATCCGCATCGACACCCACCGCGACAACTCCATCATGCGCCACTGCCTGCAGAAAGCGGGCTTCGCCTACTGCGGCATCATCTATCTCGCCAACGGCGACGAGCGGCTGGCTTTCCACCGCGCCGCCACTCTCCCATAGTAGCGCATCTGCCATCCTGACCGCGCGAGCGGTCTCGCCTTCAGTTAACCCCCGACAGCGTCGGGGGTACACGCACCGACGCACATGCGCCGCGGACGCGCCGCCGCTAACACACTCCAGCACTGCATCTACAGCGGCACCGCCCTGCGGTGCATATCTCCCTCTCCACTCTATCCCCGGACGCGCTGTCCGGGGTTAACTGAAAACGGGTCCGCCCTGCGGACCACTCCGCATCTCCCGTTGTAGCGCATCTCCGAAGCGCATAGGCATGGACATCCGCCATACCCCCACGCACTCTCCGCTGGCGCTCCGCGTGAGTGGGGTTACTGAAAATAGCGCGTTTCCAACGCGCCTCCGACTCTCCCCGACTCTCTCCCTCCGCGCTGACTCTCTCACTCTCACAGCTCTGCCTCACACTCCCCCACGTCGCCATGACCCACACTCTCACCGACGCCCAGTCTCTCACTATCGCCGACGCGCTGACCCACACTCTCACCGCCTCTGACCGCCGCCAACGGCGCATCGGAGATGCGCTATTCTTTAGAAACCCCATCCGTACGGAGCGCAGCGGAGGACGCATGGGGTCACAGCCGACCCACACCCTCAGCGCTTCGGAGATGCGCTACTCCCCCACCAGCCCGACCGCGCTCTGCGGACCTCATCGCCTATCGCAGTAGTGGCGGAGTCCGACCGCGCGAGCGGTCACGCCTTCAGTTAACCCCCGACAGCGTCGGGGGACATCAGCCGCCGCAGATGCGCCGCGGAGCGCCGCCGTTGATGCACTCATGCACACTCCGGCACATCTATTCGAAAATAGTGTGCATTTGTCACACAGTTTCCGAATAGAATCACAAATCCAATGAATTTTTGTTCAAGAGAAAGTCATATATTCCCATTGTGGTTATCCCCATCTCATCCCTCGTCACTGGGCACTCTTCGCCAATAACAATAATTTTTTTAAACGAATCGTCGAGTTTTAAAAGAGAGGCACGCTCTTGCTGCACCTTGTCTTCCGACTCCATCCTGTATGCCGACTGTATATAGTACCTTTTACTGCCCAGATTACACACAAAGTCAACCTCCAGCACAGCACGACGCCGACTGCCGTCAGGCATTATGCCAAGAGTCGGCACAGCGCCCACGTCGACACTGAACCCTCTGGCACGCATCTCGTTGTAGACAGCATTCTCCATCAGATGACTTCTTTCGTACTGTCTGAAATTTATGCGCGCATTGCGCAGCCCCAAATCCATAAAATAGTATTTGAATGGAGAGTTTATGTAGCGTTTGCCTTTCAGGTCATAGCGTGTCGACTTTTCCACAAGAAATGCGTCACACAGATAGTCTATGTAAGTTTTTACGGTGTCGTAAGATATGTTCGATTTCTTTTCACTATGAAACGTGTTTGCCAACTTGTTGGGATTTGTCAAAGCACCGATTCCAGATGCCATAATATTTATAAGTTCCTCCAAATCGTCATCACGACGGATGCCGTAACGGTCCTTTATATCGCGCACATAAGTTTCTTCAAACAGCGACTTCAGATATTTTGCTTTCTGGTCATCCGTCTGACACATCAGCACCTGCGGCAGACCTCCATAGAGCATATATTCGTTGAACCCGGCTTGAACCGACCCCGTATATGCCGACATAAACTCTTTAAAACAAAGAGGATACATCTTCACTTCATATCCACGTCCACGAAATTCCGTAATGATGTCCTTCGACAAAAATTTAGCATTGCTGCCTGTCACGTAGACATCCACATTACGCATCCGCAAGAAGCCATTGAGCACGTCCTCAAAATGGTCGAGCATCTGCACTTCATCAAGCATCACATAGTATCGGCCATTGTCAACAATCCTGCTTTCAACATACTCATACAAATTGTCCGGATTGCGCAATGACTTGTTTTTATAGTCCTCAAGGTCGACTTTCACAATATGGTCGGGAGCGACTCCTTGTTGTTCAAGATGTGACGCAAAAATCTCGAACAGCAGATACGACTTACCGCATCTGCGCATTCCCGTTATTACCTTTATCATGCCGTTTCCTTGAAGCGACACAAGTTCTGCCAAATATTTGTCACGACTTATCATACTATTCGAAATTAGTGTGCATTTGTCACATAGTTTCCGAATACAAAAATAACCTTTTCCTTTCATAAATCAAAGACCTATTCGAAAATAGTGTGCATTTGTCACACAGTTTCCGAATAGAGCCCGGCAGCAGGCTCATCACCGCCTCGCTCCATCACCACCGACATCCGCACTCATCGTCGCGGAGCGACGGCACTCTGCCGTAACCCGGTACGCGGAGCGCAGCGCAGCGTGCCGGGACTTGATACGCACTGCTATCGGCGTGCCGGAGGTACGCCACTACTCCAGAGCCGGAGTCCGACCGCGCGAGCGGTCACGCTTTCAGTTAACCCCCGACAGCGTCGGGGGACATCAGCCAACGCAGATGCGCCGCAGAGCGCCGCCGCTGACGCACTCCTGCTATACATCTGACACCGCGCGCGCTCGGCGCATCGGAGATTGTTTGAAAAAAGATTTGCCAATCAAAAAAAAGTTGTAACTTTGTCGCCAAGAAATCGGTTTGCGCTCCATGGAGTGCGATTAAAAGGGAACGCCGTGCGAATCGGCGACAGTACCCGCTGCTGTGATTCTCGCCGAACCTGGGCTACCATCAGCCACTGCAAGCCATCTGAGCGCTTGCGGGAAGGCTCGCCCACGGGGAGAGATAAGTCAGAAGACCTGCCTGTTTCAGAGAAACTTCACATCGATGCTTTCGGGAGTTAAGGCAACGGAAAGGCAGGCGCACGGGACATTTTGCGCTCCGCCATCTTTCCAACATCCCCTGCTGTAAGCATTCGCTGCACGGTTTTCTCACTGCGTGACGTAGAAAAACTATTTTACTAACCAAAATTATACGAATGCTTATGAAACGTATTTCAACTTTGTTGGTTGCGGCGGCGTTCTCGTTGGTCTGCTCGATGCAGGCATGGTCGGCGAATATCACCATGCCTATGTCGTATGCCGACGAGCCAAACGCCACGGTGACCGTAACAGAGGAGTCTACGCTGACCTATTCGGGTTACTGGGCTGAAAGCGAGACAACAAATCCCGTCTCCGTTCACCTCGTCCCGGCGACAGGGCAGACTCTGCGCGTCACATGCACCCAGATGTACGGCTTCGACACGTGCGACGCCGAGCTGAAGGTGTATAACGGCGCGGCATCAATCAGTTCTTCATTGCCGGCAGGCGACATGGGCGCCGTGGCTGAAGGCAAGGTCTTCGAGTCGACGGCTGCCGACGGCTCGCTGACGGTTGCCTACTCCAACGAGGAGGATGAGTATGTGAAATACTCATTCAAGGTGGAACTTGTTGCCGGAGGCGACATGGAGTACACCGCAACCGAGGCTGTCAGCCTCGCCAACCCCCTCATCGGCGCGTTGACACAGCCTGTGTCGGCGGTCAACGTAAAGACTTCGGGAGCAGGCAACGCACTGAGTGCCACACAGGTGACATTCGTGCTCGACGACGCCTCGGCAGTGTCGGGCGCACGCGTCTACTACTCCAAGAAGGCTCCGTTCAACATCTCCGAAGCCGGTCTATTCGGTGCCAGCAAGGTGGACGGCACTACGGTGACAGCCACCGGATCGCTTCCACTCGCTGCCGGCGACAACTATTTCTGGCTTGTGGGCGACGTTAGCACCACAGCAGCCGTAGGCTCTGCCATCACGGCGCAATGCACCTCGGTGAAGATTGGCGGCGAGGAGAAAATCACCTCACCGGTAGCCTCGACAGTAACCGTGGGCAACGAGCTCAACATGCCTTCCGCCGGCACATTCGCCATCGGCGCGTCGGGACTCAATTTCTACGACGACGGAGGCAAAGACGGCAAAATATCATCGAAATTCGAAGGCGTGGTGACGTTCAAGCCCACCACTCCGGGGAAAGTGGTGCAAATCGACTTTTCGAAGGTGGAACTGTATGAGTCGACATACGGAAGCGATTCGTACAACGACAAGGTAAAGGTGTATAACGGCACGACGGTAAGCGACGCCAACCTTAACGCGCAGGTGATGAACGGCAATCCCGTGGTGCTGCGCTCGTCGGCTGCCGACGGCTCGCTCACCGTATGGATGAAATCAGTGACCGGCGACTACTACCGCGGCAAGGGCTTCGAGGCCTTCGTCAGCGAATATTCGCCAGCGCCGATGACCGTGAAAACGGTCACCACAGCACAGGTTGCCGACAACACAAGCACGGCAGGCTCAACCGACCAGCCTATCCTCTCGGTCTGCGTGAAGACGGAGAACACCGAGGCTGTCAACGCCACGAAACTAACGTTTGAGACCGAAGGCACTACCGACATCAACCATCTGCAGAAAGCCACGGTCTACTACACCGCAAAATCATCTACTTTCGCCACCGCCACCAAGCTCGGCGAAGCCGTGCCTACAGGCAAGCAGGAATTCTCGATTGCCTTCGACCAGCAACTCGTGGAAGGCGAAAACTGGTTCTGGCTGGCTTACGACATCGACCCGAAGGCTCAGACAGGTGAGATTCTCGACGCAGGATGCAAATCGATTGAAATCGGCGGCGCAAGCTACAGCCCAGCCACCGTCAACCCCGACGGCAACAGCTCGGTGAAAAACGAACTGCTCTCAACCGTGGGAACCGTCGAAAAGACAATCTACGGAACTTGGACTTTCAAAAACACGCCAAACCCATACGTGGGCTACAACGGCTATGAGCCGGTGATTGGCGACCAGATTACAACATTCATCCCCGGCGACAACGACATGATCGTGGAACTCGACATCAAGTCGTTCGCGCTCTACTATTCAGCCAACGCAAACTATCCGCGCGCCAAGTTTGAGGTGTACAGCGGAAAAGGCACCACCGGCGAACTCCTGTGGTCGCTCACCGGCGAGGCTGACAAGAACGTGGGTCCGGGCAAGATTCTGCGCTCAAAGAGTGTCGACGGCGCACTCACAGTGGTGTTCGACGCCAAGACCGAGACGTCGGGCTACACTGCCAAAGGCTGGGATGCGGAAGTGCGCGAATACCGCCAACGCCCGATGGAGGTAAGCTCCGTCAAGGCTACGCAGGCAAGCACCGACATCGTCAACAAGGGCGCTGTCAACCAGGAACTCCTCGGCGTGGACATCCAGACTGCCGGCAACCTCAGTCCGATGGTGCTGAAGGGCATCAAATTCAATATGAAGGGATGCCAGGCAAACGTTGCCAAGCTCCACGTCTACACTTCAGGTCAGAAAAACGAGCTTACCAAAGAGACTTCAATCGCCGACATCGACGTGACCGCCGAGACGGCAGAGGCAAACATCACGTTCGCCCGTCCGCTTGAGCTTGCCGAGGGAAGCAACTACTTCTGGCTGACTGCCGACATCGCCGACGAAGCGGCTACCGACACCGACATCGATGCCGCCGTGACCGCCGTGACAACCGCCACTGCGACAATCAACGTGGCTGCCGAGCAGGGCGACCCTGAAGGCGCGCGCACGGTGAAAAACACCTACAACCTGCAGGCTGGCGACAACGGCGAAATCGTTGTGGGCAACGAGGCACTGATGTTCTACGACAACGGCGGCGCCGACGGCAAGTCGCCGAAGAATTTCGAGGGACAGGTGACGTTCCGTCCGAAAGACGCAGGCAAAGTGGTGAAACTGACATTCAAGTCGTTCAGCACTTCCTACAACGACAATTTCTACATATATTATGGTGGCAAGAAGACTTCGACACCCGATGTTAAAGTGAGCAAGATGCTCGAAGCCCCTGTAGTGTCGGTTGCCGACGACGGCAAGATGACAGTCTACTTCAAATGCCCGTCATACAGCTATGCAAGCGACGGATGGGCTATCGAGGTGAGCCAGTACGAGCTCCTGCCGCTCTCCGTGGGCAACATGGCGATTACAAGCGTGGCTGCCGGCGAGTCGCTCCGCGGCTCGAAAAATGTGCCTATGCTCCGCGCCGAAGCCACCATCGACGGCGACAAGGGCGAGATGGACTTCTCAAAATTTGTCGTTTCTGCCGACGGTTCAGCCGAAGGCACCATAGCCGCAGCAAAGATTTTTGTCACTACAACCGACCAGTTCAGCGCCAACAATCTTATCGGCTCAGCCAACACCGCACCGTTTGAAATCGCTACCGACTACAAAGCCACCGCTCCTGGAAAATACTACTTCTGGGTGGCTTACGACTTCAATGCCGACGCAGCCGAAGGCAATCTCGGCACCGCAGCCCTGACAGCCTACACCGCCAACGGCGCAGAGACAAGCACCATGGCGTCGATAACAGCACAGACTGCCATGAAGGCCGGCAAGAAAGGCGTCTACACCGTGGGTGAAGGCGGCGACTATGCAACCATCCAGGCGGCCGTCGACGACATCGCAACCGGCATCGAGGGCGCTGTGACTGTCAACATCCTCAGCGGCGAATACAACGAAAAGGTCAACATTCCGGAGATTCCGGGTGCGTCTGACGTAAACACCGTGACTATCCAGTCGGCTACGGGCAACTACAGCGATGTGAAGATTTTCCACAACGCATATACCGACCCGGGCTACAACACAGATAAATATGGTGTGGTCACGTTCAACGGAGCCGACTACGTGACGCTCCGCGGCGTGACGGTGACATCGACCGACAAGACATTCCCGGCTCTCGTCTATATGATCAACACGAGCCAGCACGACACCGTCGACGCCTGCCACCTCTACACCGACCGCATCGAGTCGAGCACAACGGCAGAGCAGCTCGTGCTTGTGCGCCAGCTTGCCATCGACAAGGAGAACTGCAACAACGACTACTTCACGCTCAGCAACTGTCTGCTCGAGGGTGGATACCGCGGTGCAATCATCGGCGGCACATCGTATGTGGCACTGACGCATCAGACAGGATGCGTGGTGGAAGGCAACACGTTCCGCGACAACGCGGCGTCAGCCCTCTCGGCATACTCCGGCGACAACAACATATCCATCCGCGGCAACGTGATTGAGAACAACACCACCACACTGTCGCGCGGATTCAACGGCCTCGACCTGCAGTTCGGCGACAACTGCATCGTGGAAGGCAACACAATGCACATCGACCTCGGTGTGGAAGCAATCGGCATCTACGTGCGCAAAGGCGCGTCGACAGCCGACAAACGCTCGCGCATCGTCAACAACGAGGTGTCGGTGAAGAGCAGCGACTACACGTCTGCCGCCATCAAGGTCAACGGCAAAACCCCGAATGTCGACATCGCCTACAACACGGCTGTCGTTGCCGGACACGAGAACAACGTGGCCTGCTACCTCAACGACGCGATGGAGGCAATGACCGTGCGCAACAACATTTTCCTTGCCCGCGACAACGGCTTGGTATACCGCACATACAAGGACGCCGACGCTGCGGCAATCACATTCTCCAACAACGTGCTCCACACCAACGGAACTGTGTTTGCGCAGACAAGCAGCAAAACGAAACTCGCATCGTTCAGCGACTGGATGCTGAAAGTGAACGAGCAGAGCAGCTTCAATGAGGACGTTGCGTTCCTCAGCGACAAAATGCTCTTCCCTGCAGCCGCAGGCAACCTGCTCAACGCCATGCCGCTCGACTTCGTGACCACCGACCTGCTCGGCGCCGTGCGCAACGCCACGACACCGACAATCGGCGCTTACGAATATGCCGACGCATCGGCTGTTCCGGCATTCGACGAAGGCTATCCTGCAATCTCTGGCATCAGCCACAACGCAGCGACTGCCGTCCTCAAGACTGCCGCCAACGGCAAGGCTTACCTCATGGTGAAAGAGTCATCGGAAACCGCTCCTACAGCCGACGAAATGAAGGCTTCGACACTCACCGCCACACTGCGTGCCGGCAAAGAAGTGTCGGTGAGCCTCAACGGCTTGTCGAGCCAGACGGAATACCGCCTCTACACATTGCTTGAAAGCCTCGACGGCACGAATGTGGGCGAAGTTGCGGCAACCGACGCGTTCACAACCACATATCTGCCTACCGAAGTGTCTACGTTCGAGAACGTGAAGGCTAACGATGGCGGTTTTGACGACGGTACGGCTTCTTTCGCCGGATTTACCGTAGTCGATGCCGACGATGCTGTGGTGGAAGGCACGAAAGTGGCTAAAATCGAAGGCGCAGGAGCTGTGCAGCTCACCAACACCGACAAGGGCTTGACCCTGACCGGATTCTTCGTGAAAACTGACGCCGAGGTGGCTATGAACGTCTACGACGGCAACGCCGACGCTCACGCATACACCATCCCTGCAACTTCAGGAAAATGGATATTCTTCAACCTGAAGGACAAGGGCGCAGTGACGGCTCTCGACTTTGCAACAGAGGGCAACGCATATATCGACAACTTCAGCGGCGAGCCTCTGCCTCTCACAGCGGTATGCACCACTCCGCAAGCCACCGTGGCAAGCGGCGCGAAAGCCGACCTTAAGGCAGAATTCGACGGCGGCGTATATCCTGTGGCTGTGGAATGGAAAAACGCTATGCGCGAGGTTGTTGCCAACGGCGACAACACCGCCACCCCGGCTTTGGACCGCTCAGGCGTGTTCTATATGACAGCCACCGATGCATGGGGCAACACCGCCACCGATGCGGCAGTTGTCTACGTGACCGGCAACCAGTTTGCCGCCACAATGGACGACAACTTCCTCGCTCCTGAAAGCTTCTACAACGGTCTTGGCAAGGACGACCCAAGCTACACAAGCCCGGGCACCAGCTCGCAGTTTGTCAGCGGCTCGTTTGCTTTCGACACCGAGCGCCACACCTCGACATGGTGGGGAGGCTTCGCTCTGAGCAACCAGACAAGCACCGTGTTTGAGTCGTATGCCGACCAGTTCAAGTCGGCTGTGGGCAGCGGACACAACTCTGCGAACTACGCCGTGGTCTACAGCTACACCGGCGCCAACTACGCAGCCAACGTGACCAACGCCGCCGACGGAGCCGACGTGAGCGGATTCTACGTGACCAACACAGCCAACAACGTAAACGCCTACGTAAACGGCGACGGCATGTCGACCGCTCCAGGCGGATTCGCAAAGGGCGACTGGTTCAAGATGACCGTAAACGTTGTGAAAGCCGACGATACGACAGCTTCGATGGACTACTATCTTGCCGACTACCGCGCCGACAACGAAGCCGACCACTATTACCTCGACACATGGCAATGGGTTGACCTCCGCCAGTTCGGTAAAATCAAGAAAGTGACATTCGGATTCGAAGGCACGAAGAGAAACGCGTATGGTTTGACTACACCTACCTACGCTTGTCTCGACGACTTCGGCGGCACCCGTGAGATCAGCGACGCCAAAAAGGCTCTCGCCGGCATCACAATCCCTGCCACCGTCGACCTCCAGACACTCTTCGACCTCGACAACGACAATTCAACAGTGACCTATGCGATTGTCGACAACTGCGACGCAGCAAAGGCTACAATGGCTATCGCCGACGGCATCCTGACAATCTCAGGCCTTACCGACAAGACCGAGACATCAGCCGTGGTAAGCGCCACACAAAAGGGTAAAATCCAATTTGTGAACATCCCTGTTGAAATCGACGAGGAAAAGGCTTCTGTAAACGATGTGGCTGTCGACGCCGACGTCAGAATCTTCCCGGTTCCGGCAACCGACCGTCTCAACATCCGCACCGCGATGACCGACTATGCCGTACGCATCTACGCCACCAACGGCTCACTCGTAATGGAGCAGCTCGGCAACAACGGAAGCATAGCCGTTCCTGTAAACCACCTTGCAAAAGGTGTCTACATCCTTACAATCGACAACGCACAGCAATCATCCAGACACCGCGTTGTCGTCAAATAGAGTTTTAATAATGGTTTAGAGTGATGTCCGCCCGGCGAAGAGATTTCGCCGGGCGGACTTTTTATTATTATAATATGTCTATTGACTGCTTTATCAGTTTCTGAAATAATCATTGAAGAAATACATGTGGTCGCGCAGCGAACGACGCCAGTAGACCCACGAATGCTTGCCCGGACGCGACGTGAACTCATGATGTATGCCCTGCTTTGTCAACGCCTCGTGCAGTTTAACGTTGACATCGAAGAAGAAGTCCTCAGTGCCGCAATCAATGATCAGCTGCAATGCGCCGTCCTTGAGCAACGGAAGCTGCGCCATCACCGTATTCTTGTCCCAATTCTCCTTATGTGTCTTCTGATCGCCCAGCCTCAACTTGATGTCCCATTTCTCAGGAAACGGACGGAAGTCAACGCCACCGCTCATCGAGCCAGCCGCGCCAAACACGTCCTGATGGCGGATGGCGAGATAAAGCGCGCCGTGTCCGCCCATGCTGAGTCCTGTCACGGCACGTCGTCCACGGCGTGCGTCGGTAAGATAGTTTTTGTCGATATATTTCACCAATTCCGACGATACGAATGTCTCATATCTGATTGTAGGGTCGACAGGGCTGTCGAAATACCAGTTTGTGCCGCCGTCGGGAATCACCAGAACAACGTCAAACATATCGGCATACTGGCGCACATTGGTATAGCTGAGATATCCAAGAAGGTTGTTGTCGCCATAGCCATGTAGCAGATAGACCACCGGAAGAGGGCGCGCGCCGTAACTGTCGGGCAACACCACAGATACGTCGATCTGCTTATGCATCGACTCACTCTCAACTTTCACTGTTTCCAAACGACTTGCCGCCGCAGGAATGGCATAGGCAAGAATCACGAGAATTGTCACTAACTGACGGATAGTTTTCATTTTTCAATCGATTTTATGGGGTTTATAGCGACAAACATAGACAAAATATGCGGAAAGTGCAATTTTTTTAATCCTAAATGTTGCACAAACGAAAAACTCGGTTTATCTTTGCACTCGCTAACAAAAACAGCAAGGACTGGTGCGGTAGTTCAGCTGGTTAGAATACATGCCTGTCACGCATGGGGTCGCGGGTTCGAGTCCCGTCCGCACCGCAAGAGCCTGAAGCAATGCTTCGGGCTCTTTTCATTTTTTCCTAAAAACAAACAACTATGAAACTTAGACTGATTCTAATCGCACTCATGGCGCTGCTCGCATTCAACGCCTCTGAAACCAGCCTTGCGGACAACAACACACGCACCTCTGGCAACACGACAACCGGCACCGGTTATTTCCAAAACGGACGTCCGTTTGTAGTTATCTCCAAAGAAGAGATGAAAATGCGCGTGTACGACGCGACAGGACGCGAATTGCGCTGCTACCCTATCGCCTGCGGACGCAATGTGGGCAACAAGCGGCGTCAGGGCGACATGCGCACACCGGTGGGACTGTTTAAAGTGCAGGAGATTCTTGACGCGCACACATGGACACACGACTTCAAAGACGGTAAAGGCGTGATTCGCGGCGCCTACGGCCCGTATTTCGTGCGCTTGCTGACAGGGCACAAAGGCATCGGCATCCACGGCACACACGACGAGTCGTCGATAGGCACTCTCGCCACCGAAGGATGCATACGCCTTCACAATGCCAACATACTGGAGTTTGCAACAAAATTTGCCTACCGCGGAATGACAGTGATCGTGCTTCCATCGAAGAACGACCTTGAGAACGACGGACTCACACTTGAAACAGAAAACGGCTCAGGAAAATAAGTCGGCCAGAACGGCGGGCGAATGCAACTCGCCCAGCGCGGAGTTGTGCAACCGGTAATAGTCGAGCGTCAGCTGCAACAGCCGGTTGCGCTGCCCGCGGTTGAAGCGGAACAGGTGCATGTTGGCATACGTGATGCGCGACAGCCGATAGACCGCCTCCGCCTCCACTCCCTCGACATAATGCCCATGCACAGGACGGCAGCTGGAAAAGACGCCGCCCTCCATATCAAACACGCATCCAGGACGATACGTGTCGCGGTCGGGCTCGATTCCGATAAACACACCCAAATTATAAAGGAAGCAGATGTGGAAATTGGCAATGCCGTCATTTGCCCGGTCGAGAAACACCACCGACCCAGCCACAAAAGAAAACAGCGCGGGATTGCGCTCCTGCTCCACGATGACAGCAGAGAGCAGCTCCGTGACAAACAGCGCCACGGCATTCTTGACAGGATCGGTATGGAGACTGTGCAGCGGATGCAGACAGCGCGCCTCCTTTATACTATACAGGTCGCGCCCTTGTCTGATGTCGGCAACAATCTCAACAAGCGAGAGAGGCTGAAACAACGCCCTGCGCTGACGCGCCACCTTGCCGTTGCCTTGCGGCAGCAGAAACGCCATGACGCCATGCATGTCGGTGTAGACACGCACAATAGCATTCTTGTCGTTGTATTTTATGGTGCGCAGCACCACCCCCTGCAGTTTCTCAATCATTGCAAAATGAATAAATTCCACGCCAAAGGTACACATTATGCGATTTATAATTTCTTAAAATCTATTAAAATCGCTGTTTTGTATGCACGATATTTGGTGGATAAATAAATAACTCCTATCTTTGCACTCGCTTTGACAGAAAAGCGGTTAATAATGTATTGGCCCATTCGTCTATCGGCTAGGACGCAAGATTTTCATTCTTGAAAGAGGGGTTCGATTCCCCTATGGGCTACCAATCAAAAGGAGAGAGATAAGTTTATGGCTTATCTCTCTCCTTTTTTACTACACCCGTCCTTTTTTCGCTATTTTCACATCCCCCACTTCGCTATCTCGATAAAAATCACTACATTTGTTAGATTTTTTTTGAGGACATAGATAATTACAGATTTTAAAGAAAGATAAACTCATGAGTGAAGAAATTAAGAATACTTCCACAGAGTACTCTGCGGATAGTATTCAGGTACTTGAAGGGTTAGAGGCAGTGCGTAAGAGACCGTCCATGTATATTGGCGATACCAGCGAGAAAGGTCTCCACCATTTAGTATACGAAGTTGTTGACAACTCTATTGACGAAGCACTGGCCGGATTTTGTACCCAAGTTGACGTAGTGATAAACGAAGATAACTCCATCTCTGTTACAGACGATGGTCGTGGTATTCCGGTAGATATTCATGAGAAAGAAGGCGTATCAGCGCTTGAAGTCGTATTGACCGTGCTCCATGCAGGAGGTAAATTCGACAAAGGCTCTTACAAGGTTTCAGGAGGTTTGCACGGCGTAGGTGTATCCTGTGTAAACGCACTTTCCACTTACCTGAGAGCAGAAGTCCGCCGCGATGGAAAAGTCCACATGCAGGAATTCTCCTGTGGTAAGCCACTTCATTCTATCGAAGTGATCGGCGAGACAGATGTGACCGGTACAACCATCATGTTCAAACCGGACGGAAGCATCTTCTCCGTGACCGAGTATAAGTACGAGATTTTAGCTGCACGTCTGCGCGAGCTGGCATTCCTGAATGCAGGCATCACACTTAGCCTGACAGATAAACGCGTCGTAAAGGAAGACGGCAGCTACAAATCTGAAATATTCCGTTCGGAAGAAGGGTTGAAAGAATTCGTTCGCTACATCGACCGCTCCAAAGAGCAACTGATCCCGGATGTGATCCACATCGTTACGGAAAAGCAAGGTATTCCGGTCGAAGTCGCCATGACTTACAACACTTCATTCAACGAAAGCGTATTTTCGTATGTAAACGATATCAACACCATAGAAGGAGGTACTCACCTGGCCGGTTTCCGCCGCGGTTTGACCCGTACACTAAAAAAATATGCCGACGACTCCAAGCTGCTTGAAAAAGCAAAGGTTGAAATCTCCGGCGACGACTTCCGCGAAGGTCTGACAGCGGTCATCTCTATTAAAGTGGCAGAGCCACAGTTCGAAGGGCAGACCAAGACGAAGTTGGGAAACAACGAAGTAACCGGTGCCGTAGACCAGGCTATCGGCGAAGCATTGGGCTACTACCTGGAAGAACATCCTAAGGAAGCCAAGATAATCGTCGACAAAGTGATCCTTGCAGCCCAGGCACGCCAGGCTGCCCGCAAAGCTCGCGAACTGGTACAGCGCAAATCACCGATGACAGGCGGCGGTCTTCCCGGTAAGCTGGCCGACTGTTCTTCAAAGGACGCCGCACTTTGCGAGCTGTTCCTCGTCGAAGGAGACTCTGCAGGCGGTACAGCCAAGCAGGGACGCGACCGTAACTTCCAGGCCATCCTGCCGCTCCGCGGTAAGATCCTGAACGTCGAAAAGGCGATGGACCACAAGGTATTCGAAAGCGAAGAAATCCAGAATATCTTCCGCGCAATGGGTGTCACCATCGGTACCGAAGAAGATCCGAAAGAATTAAACCTGAGCAAACTGCGCTACCACAAAGTGATTATCATGACCGATGCCGATGTGGACGGAAGCCACATTGCCACCCTGATTCTTACTTTCTTCTTCCGCCGTATGCGTGCGCTGATCGAAAACGGATATGTCTATCTGGCCACTCCTCCTCTCTACCTGTGCAAGAAAGGCAAAGTGGAAGAATATTGCTGGACTGACCAACAACGTCAAGCATTCATCGACAAATATGGCGGCGGTAACGAAAACCAGATCCACACACAGCGATACAAAGGTTTGGGAGAAATGAACGACCACCAGTTGTGGGATACGACCATGAACCCGGAAAACCGTACGCTGAAACAGATCACGATCGACAGTGCTGCCGAAGCTGACCAGATATTCGCCATGCTGATGGGTGAAGATGTCGGCCCGCGCCGCGAATTCATCGAAGAAAATGCAACGTACGCAAACATCGATGCGTAAAGATTTATGATTTATAATTTATGATTTATGCACCGATAATAAATCATAAATTATAAATCATAATTCAGAAATTATAACTCATAAATCATAAATACATGAAGCTCCGTCGTCCGAATTTAGAGGCCTTCTACAGGGAAGTAGATCATTATATTCCGAAAAAAGAAAATCTTCAACCTCCCCGTATAGGAATATCCGCCAATCGGAAAGACGGACTTTCCTGCATAGCAGAAACCTATGTACAGGCGGTACTGAAAGCTGGAGGTGCTCCGGTTCTGATCCCGGTCATTACGGATATCGAAGCGTTGACGGCAATAGTGAACGGGTTGGACGGGCTGGTCATGAGCGGTGGTGGCGATATCAACCCGCTTTACATGCAGGAAGAACCAATTCCCGCCTTGCAGGATGTAGATACCTACCGGGATGAATACGACCTGATACTGCTCCGCTTGGCGACCAACCGCCAGTTGCCGGTCATGGGAATATGCCGTGGCCACCAGATACTGAACGTCGCATTTGGCGGCAACGTATACCAGGATATCCATACCCAACACAATCAAAAGCTACTGAAACACAGCCAGACGCTTTCCCGCGAACAGGCTTCCCATTCCGTCACACTGAACGAAGGCCCCTCTAAGCTCCGCACCATGCTGGACAGTGAAAAAGAACTTTTGGTCAACTCTTTTCATCACCAGGCAATCAAAGAGCCGGCTCCCGAATTTATCACTACGGCGACAGCTCCCGACGGGATCAACGAAGCGATGGAGCATCCGGAAAAAGAAATATTCAGTGTCCAGTGGCACCCCGAAGCGATGGCTGCCAATGACGATGAACAGATGTTGAAACTTTTCAAGCATCATGTCGAATCGTCCCGCCTGTTCAAAAAAGCCAAATACATCCACCACAGGAACGTGACGCTCGACTCCCATACCGACACCCCGATGATCTTTCCGGGTGAATTCAACATCGGGTTGAAAGAAGGCGGTAAGGTAAACCTCCCTTTCATGGAAGAGGGGCTGATTGACGCGACGATCATGGTCGCCTACATTCCGCAGGGACCGAGAGACGACGCTTCACTGCTGAAAGCGACGGACTTCGCCATGAACCGCCTGCAGGAAATACACCGGCAAATGGAGTTGAACCGTACACGCATGTGCATCGCCTACACGCCGCAGGAAGTCCACGTGCTGAAAGCTGCCGGAAAGAAAGCGATCATGTTAGGCGTGGAAAACGGATATGCGATAGGCAAGGACATCGAGAATATCACCCGTTTCCGGAAAATGGGAGTTTCCTATATCACTCTCTGCCACAACGGGAGCAACGACATATGCGACTCAGCAAGAGGAGACGCGGAATGGAACGGCCTCAGTCCTTTCGGGAAAGAAGTCGTCCGCAAAATGAATGAGACAGGGGTATTGGTCGATATCTCGCATGCCGCCGAAAGTACCTTTTATGACGCACTTGAAACAAGCACCTACCCGATCATCGCCTCCCATTCTTCTGCCCGCGCGCTTTGCAACCATCCGCGCAACCTGACGGACGAACAACTGAAGGCGCTCGCCGAACAGGGAGGTGTCGCACAGATATGCCTCTACAAAGGATTCATCAACGAAGATGCCGAAAAAGCGTCCCTGAGCGATGCGATCCGTCATATCGACCACATCGTGGACCTGATCGGGATCAACCATGTCGGGATAGGTTCCGACTTTGACGGTGACGGCGAACTGATTGGCTGCCGGGCGAGCAATGAACTGATAAACATCACAATGCGTCTTCTAAAAGAAGGATATACAGAAAATGATATTGCTAAAATATGGGGAGGTAATCTGTTGCGCGTGATGAACAAAGCGCAATCCGCTCCCGATAACTCCTTATAAACGACAAGATATGACTAAACTGATTTTATTATTATTCTCCATGACCCTGTTCGCATGCGGTCAGAAAGGAACCAGCGAGACAACAGTTCCCGTAACGGAAGTAAAGAAAGCTCCAGCAACAACCGCCCCATTGTTTGATGCGGACAGTGCTTATGCTTATGTCGAAAAACAAGTATCATTCGGTTACCGCGTCCCGAACACGCCAGCTCATAAGGCTTGTGGCGATTACCTAGCATCCGAGCTGAAACGTTTCGGAGCACAAGTATACGAACAGGAAGCTACACTTACAGCTTACGACGGAACCCCATTGGAATCACGTAACATCATCGGTTCCTTCAATCCCGATAAAGACAAACGCATCCTGCTTTTCGCCCATTGGGACACGCGTCCTTATTCAGACCACGATCCCGACCCTGCCAACCATAAGAAACCGTTGGATGGGGCTGATGACGGTGCAAGCGGTGTAGGCGCCTTGTTGGAAATCGCCCGACAAATAGGAATGAAGGCTCCCGAAACAGGGGTAGACATCATCTTCTTTGATGCCGAAGACTACGGGACACCCGAATTTGCTAAAGACAGGTACAACGACACGAGCGACACCTGGTGCCTCGGCAGTCGCTTCTGGGGGAAGAACCCGCACAAACCGGGCTACAAAGCCGAATTCGGTATTCTACTCGACATGGTCGGCGCCAAAGATGCGGTCTTCTATAAAGAATATATTTCGATGAAATATGCCGCCCGTTATGTGGATGAAGTATGGGAAGCGGCCCGTAACTTAGGATACGGCAAATATTTCATCAACGCAAACGGCGGAGGCGTGACAGACGACCATGAAGCAGTCATCGAAGAAACCGGTATTCCTTGCCTGGATATCATCAACTATGATCCGAACTCGGACAAAGGTTTCCGTGACCATTGGCATACGCAGAACGACAACATGAGCAATATAGACAAAAACGTACTGAAAGCCGTCGGCCAGACAGTACTCGAAGTTGTATATAACAGATAAAAGATAGAAAAGAAATGACAATCAATGAACTTCAAAACAACGTCATCGAAGAGTTTGCAGACTTCGACGACTGGATGGACAAGTATGCGTTACTGATAGACTTGGGTAACTCGCTTCCCCCTTTGGAGGAAAAGTATAAAACGGAAAGCAACCTGATCGAAGGTTGCCAGAGCCGTGTTTGGCTGCAGGCGGATTACGTAGATGGCAAGATCCTGTTCAAAGGCGAGAGCGATGCGGTAATCGTCAAAGGGATCGTCTCTTTGCTGATCAGCATCCTGTCCGACCACACCCCGCAGGAAATACTGGATGCCGATCTTTACTTCATTGAAAAGATCGGCTTGAAAGAGCACCTCAGCCCTACCCGCTCGAACGGCCTGGTGGCAATGGTCAAGCAGATGCGCATGTACGCGCTGGCATTCCGTACTAAGGAACAGCAAGGGTGATCTCCAAACCACCTATGTTTAAAATCAAAAAGCTCTTTCTTTTTTTAGCAAAGACAAGCACATAATTCCGTAAACACCCCCATGTTACCCTCCTTAACACCCGGATGTAGAGAGTCGAT
>ENA-UEPW01000062-UEPW01000062.1-human-gut-metagenome-genome-assembly--contig:-NODE-62-length-94049-cov-38.917944_pt1 | contig 94049 bp, 61 predicted proteins | sample MGYA00242935_ERZ507936 | MGnify/ENA primary metagenome ERZ507936 (study PRJEB26167, sample SAMN06115469) | human gut metagenome | host: Homo sapiens | place: China:Chongqing | collected 2016-06-23... | reverse complement strand
CCTTAAAAATGCTTGTAAAAGACTATATTTCAATTATTTCAAAGACCAATTCCCATTTTTAACGGGACAGTAGTGTTATTTCCTAATTCTAATTGATTTTTTACTAATTCATAATATCTTCCCTTCAGTTGTGTTAAAGTTTTATGGTTACCTTGTTCAAGGACTTTTCCTTGCTCAAGAACAATTATATTATCTGCTTCTTTTACTGTACTTAATCGATGTGCGATAATAACAACAGTTTTTCCTTTATAAAAATCATGTAGGTTTGTCATTATTTCTTTTTCATAATTAGCATCTAAGGAGGATGTTGCTTCATCTAGAAAAATGAATTCTGGATTCCGGTATATAGCTCTAGCAATTAGAAGACGTTGCTTTTGTCCACCGCTTAAATTTATACCATTGTTCCCAAGAGGAGTGTCATATTTAAGTGGTAGGGATTCTATAAAATCTTTAATGCATGCCATATGGGCAGCTTCTTGAACTTTGCTAATGGATGGATTTGCATCAGCTAATGCAATATTCTCAGCAATACTTCCACTGAATATATATCCATCTTGCATAACAACTCCACAACGTTTTCTGAAATCGTCAGCATTTATATCTCTTAGATTTTCATTGTTTATATAAATATTCCCTTCTTGTGGATGATAAAATGAAAGTAATAGTTTCATTAATGTTGTTTTTCCACTACCGCTAGCACCAACTATGGCTGTTACTTTTTTTAGAGGTATTTGTATCGAAATATCTTTTAAAATATAATTGTTATAACTTCCTTCATATTTAAATGATATATGGTTTATTTCAAATCCTTGTTTTAAAATAGGAGACATTACTGAACTTTTGTTATCTATTTCATCTTTTCTTTTCTGTATTTCTGATAGTCTTTGATACGATAGTTTTATATCTTGATAGTTTCTTGTCATTTCTGCTATTTGATTGATTGGAGTAGATAGTTGTCCTAAAATATAATTAATGCTTATTAATACTCCAAGACTCAGCTTATCATTTATGATTAAATATGAGCATCCCCCTATAATTAATATGTCTTTAAATCGATTAAAGAAGGAGGCGCTAAATGAAATTTTATAATTGAGTTTTAGTGATTGAATTTCAATTTGTTTTAAGTGGGTTAATGTCTTTTTCCATATAGAAATTTTTACAGGACCTGCGTTGTTTATTTTAATTTCTGCCATTCCCATGATTAACTCATGTATTATATTTCTATTTTCTGATAAAAGACTGAATAAACTATAGTTTATATGCTTTCTTTTATTAATAAATAAGAATGATGTAGCTGTTGCTATTGATGAAAACAAGAAGAAAGTGAAGAAAACATTTGGATTAAAGTAAAATAATTGTGATGAAAATACGCAAAGGTTAAGTATATTAAATAGAATACCTGTTAAATTATAGGTAATAAAATCATGGACTTTTTGATGGTCATTTATTCTTTCAATTAAGTCTGAATTTATTTTTGTGTCATAAAATGCTATTGGTAATTTGACGAGTTTGTTTACATAATCAGAAAGAAAACTCAGTCCAATAAAAAAATTAGTTTTTGATAATATGATACTGCTAATCCAGCTTGCGATGAAGTTACCTACAAAGAAAGCTAATTGTGCGATGAGAATAGCTATGACGAGAGTAATATTTTTCCCATTTATTCCTTGATCAACCATTTTTTGAAATAAAATAGGAATAAACCAATTAAAAGATAAACCTAGCAAAGATAATATCGTTACAATGAGAAAGCGCTTTTTATTGCCTGTATATATTTTTTGTGATAAATATTTTAGTGTTGTGTGTGAGGTTGATCGTTTGGGTGGTTCGTTTTTATAAAATTGCTCTGTTGGAGCTATGGCTATAGCTATGCCGTTATGGTGATTATTATTCCAGTTTCTTATGAAAGAATCTTTGCTTAGCTTAATCTTTCCAAATGCAGGATCTGCTATATAGTATTGTTCTTTTTTTATTTGAAATAGGACAACAAAATGTTTTTCTTTCCAATGAAGGATAATAGGTAATGGGAAAGAAGATAATTTTTCTAATGTTAAATTTATAGCTACGGCTTTTAAACCTATTTGGGTAGAAACATTAATAATATCTTTAATTGAAATACCCAATCTTGTTGTTTCGCATAATTCTTTTAGATAGTCTAAAGAATATTTTTTCTTATAATAAGCTGCAACCATTTGTATACAACTTACTCCACAATCTCTGCTTTCTATTTGATGATAAAATGGGAATTTCATATTTTGTATTTATTTTCAAATCTACTTAAAATAATAGAGTCTTTTTTATTTTCATCGTAGTTTAAAATGCAATAATTATTATTGTTTTTTTCTATTCGTACTTGAGAACAGTTGCCACTACATAAAGGGGCTATCCTACATGCTTGGCATGAAGTGTTGGAAAATTTACTTTGCATTCTTTGAGTGAGTAATGGTGTGTCCCATATTATTTCTCCTAACTCGTTGAGATATCCATAACGTTTCTCATGGAGAAAATCTCTTGCAGTACATTTAAAGACATCGCCGTTATAATTTATGATAGCCTGATTTTTTTTATCTGCATAACATGATTTTCGAACTCTGTCAAAATTGTTGGAGCTAATGTTTATTTTATTTTTTATAGCATATTCATAGACTATATTGATCTTGTCTTTTAAATTATATTTGCTTGCATCTTGCCATATTTGTTGAAAATCCAGATATAAATATTTTCTATATTCATAGGGCATTGATGATAAATCGTTTATTATAGAAGATAGATTAGATATATTTTTATGTGTATAATTTATTCTCAATGTAACATAACATTTTTTGTTTATAAGTAAGTTGATATTACGTAATATTACATCATATGAGCTTTGGTTAGGTAAGTTTCGTATGCTATCATGATCTTCTTTACATCCATCTAGTGTTATTTGGAAACTTAGGTTGTTTGTTGATTCTATTAGCTTGTCTATTTTTTCTTTATTTAGCAATGTGCCATTGGTTGTAAATGATATATAAGGGGGTATGTTTTTAGTTTTACATACTTTTATGTAGTGGGTAATTAAAGGCATTATGACGGAGTTAAAACACAAAAATGGCTCTCCACCAAAGAAACCTAGATAAAAACGTTTTATGCCATGTGTTTCTAGAACTTTTTTTGTGATAAACTTTTGGATGTATTGTACTATTGTAGAGGACATGTACATATTACCTTGATGATTTTCGTAACAGTACCAACACTTTAAGTTACAGTTCATAGTTGGATTAACTGTTAGAATAAATTCATTTTCATTGTAGTCGATTTTTTTTATAAGATTTTCTAATATATTTTGTTCGTTGGTTTCATCATCTATAATAAATCCTCCTTGTTTTAGTGTTGAAATAGTTGAGGAAACACTATTTTCAATAGAATGAATGTCTTTATTGCGAATCGCGTTTATTATTGTATTTTCTGCTAAAGCAAAACAATCAGATAAGGAGTTATAAAGGAGGTTCTTACATCCTATTTTTATGATTGAATTATATTTACTGATTTTCATGTAATAATAGAATTAAAGTTATTGATTTATATGCGTTATGTAAAAAAGGAAAGATATAAAAAACTTTGTTTTTACTATCCTTCCTTTTTATTCACTTAATCTATGAAGATAAACTTTATAAGTTATCCTATAGAACATCCATTACATTGAAAATTTGTACCTCCAGGAGGATTTGGACAGGTATTGCATTGATTGTTCGTGTATGTAATGGCAGCTTCATTGCCATTTTCTCCTCCCAATAGTACAATTTGTTGTTCTTCACTTAGACTTGTTCTTTCTAATGAATCTACAAAATCTAATAACTTTTCTAATTTAGCATTCATTGTTTTTGTAGTTAAAGTTAATAAAAAATTATTGTAAACGCCGCTTGATTTCATTATTAGTCCGTTTGTTGCGGGAACCTTTCACTTTCTGATTTCCGAAATTATAGGTTACTCCCACTTGTACATTGCGCGGATTGTTTTTCATCGTAAAGGCATAATTGTAGTCAGCTCCCGTATTTACGCTGTATTCTTCATTGTAAGAATTGAAGATGTTGTAGACTCCTGCTGTGAATGTCCACTGTTTCAGATTCTTGCGTATGGATGCATACATGTAATGATTGGTCTTTCTCAGAGTCTGGGGCATATGTTCCCGTCCCATCATGTTGTAGTAGATATCTAATGACCATTTGTACTTTTTCGAAAGAGTGACGAAATTCATGAACTGCAGGGTCGGGGTGAAGCCATATCTTCTGACAGGCTGATTTTCTATCTGTCCTTTGTTGTAGCTATAGTAACCTCCAAGGGCATAGTTCACGTATAGATAGTTGTTGAACAGACTTTCATTCCACATAAAGTTGAATGTGGTGATCCGGCTGTTGCCATAATTGTCGAAAAGTGAGCGTACTGTGTTGGTTCCTTCTACCGGCAGACGGAACATAGTCCAGCTGTTGCGCGAGATAAAATGATTGACTGCGAAAACATATTTATAGTTCAATGTATAATAGAAGTCTATGTTATAAGTCCGCATATATTTCAGGAACGGGTTGTTCTCGGAGTATGACGTTTCCGAAGTATAATTGCGGAACGGGTTCAGCAAGGCAAATTCCGGGCGTCTGACTCCAGACTGCAAGGAAAGCGAAAAACTGTGTTTCTCATTGGGCATATAGCTGATGGAAGCAGAAGGAAATACATCCCAGTCATTGCGGTTGAAATTCTGTTCGGGATTATTTTTTACATCGCCTTTACCGTGTGTGTATTCCAGGCGTGCACCGAGCATGAGTGCCCACTTGCTGAAACTTTTACTGAATGACAGGAATCCGGCCGCTACCGTTTCATCGTAAATGAAATGATTGCTTTGTCCGTACTTGTCAACATACTGCTCACCTTCTTTGTGCCCGAAGAAAGAGTTGGCGTCCGAGCGTGTCGTGTAGACCTCCGAGCCAATGTTCATTGAATATCCGTTGCCCAGCGGAGTCTTGAAGTCGATTTTGCCTGCCCAGTTTGTAATATTGATATTCTGTCTTTGGCGGTAATCCAGCAGCAGCGTATGAGGCATTTCTGGCTTTTCGCTGTGTGTAATGTCATTCTGACGGTTGTAATTCCCATATTTCAGGAAGTCAAAGTCAATATTCAGGTATTTACCCTGTTTGATATCATAGCGATAGTTGACATTTGACGATACCTGATATCCGGTTGTGTGAACGTCTTTTCTGGTCTGCGACAGAGAGTCCAGCTGACCGTTCGTGAAATAGCGGTTCGTGTTGTCCATCAGGCTGGGGTTGTACGCATTGCCTGAAGCATTGACAACGACACCGATGATCTGTTTGTCATTGATGTGGTAGTCCAGATTAACCATCCCTCCGTAGGTCAGTTTGTTGTAATCATATTCCGAATGCGAGAGGGTGGAAGCTTTTGAGGTCGGATAATTATAGGTTATATCAGATTCCTGGGGGAGCACGTAATGCTGTGCGTACACATTGGCTGTCAGATCCACTTTGTTCTTCTTGTAGTTTAAGAACGCATTTCCTGTCTGTGAGTTCTTGTCCTTCATCTGCTGGTCTGTAAGGGAAAGAGTACCTTTGGCTCCTTCGTTTTCATTTTTTCTCAGCACGATATTGATAGCTCCACCTGATACGTCTGCCCGAAAGCTGCTGTTCAGTGTGGTCATGATTTCTATCTTGTCAATGTTTTCGGCAGGCATGCTTTTCAGGTACTGTTGCAGGGTTTCTCCGTTTAATTTTGATTTCCGGCCATTGATGTAGACGATGGGATTTCCTTTTCCGACCAGCGTGATTCCGGCATGGTCATTCACCTGAAGGAAAGGAGTCAGTTTTAAGACTCCCCAGGTATTGTTCCCTTTCACAATGCTGGTGTTTGCAACTTTGAATGAATACCGGTCGGCTTCCCGTGTAAGCTGGGGTTTTGCCGTGACGACTACTTCACTGAGTAATACGGGATCTTCATCCAGAATGATGGTTCCCAGATTTTGTGCTTGCGTGCCGACCTCCACATATTTTTCTTTATAGCCGACATTGGTGATATATAGTACGATTCCGTCCGGATATTCGGATCTTGATTTTAAGCGGAATACACCAAGAGAGTCGCAGATGGCAGAGTCAATCAGTTTGTTGTTTTGTCGCTCAATGACGGCAATGGCCGTGTAAGGAAGTTTTTCATTTTGTTTGTTGATTATGCTCCCTGTAATGTTCTGTGCGATTGTTTCCAGCCCCAAAAGGTTACAGATAAACAACCCAAGAAGTAATATGCGTTTCATAATTCAGATTATTTAAATTTTGAACAAAGATATATTATTTTTTTTAAACATATCATATTTCAATTATTTTTTGCACCTAACTAAATGTTTTTCTGAATATGGTGTGGGGTAGAAGTTTTGTTGCTGAAAAATTTATAACTTTTTATAGTTCTGAAATTTAAAGATATACATAAATATTCTTCTATGTTTAATATTTTATACTGATTATTAAACACTTTCGGAGGATATATTTTCTCAGAGGATTATGGAGTTGTATGAATCTTCAGAAAATATGAAGGGGTTGCTTCCGACAGACTTTCGCAAGTATATTTTTCAGATCATACAATCCTTATCTCATTGAAAAAACGTCGAAATGTTTTATAAAAAAGAATTCGGGCTTTTAAAGCAAACGCCGAAACGTTTTTTTAAAAGCCCGAAGCTCATTTTTTCTACAGTTTTTTATTTCATAAACTTCTCAATCAGTTCCGCAATTTTCTGCCGGTGTTCCAGCAAAACCTGGGGATCTTTGTTGTAGGTTTTCTCATCGGTGTAGATGGATTTTGGAATCTGCAACAGCTGTCTGGCTTCTTTCACCAGTGACGCCTGTTTCTTCGAAGCCACCTTCATCAGTTTTTCCAGAATGCACATGTATTCGTAATCTTCAATACCGGCTCTGAGGAATTCCAGTCTGATGGACGGGATCGGATATCCCTGATAAGCGGTTGTCTTGTCCTTGTTGGGATCTCTGTTTTCCGGATAGAAGAACCGTCCGTCACCATTTCCCCAGATTGTCTGTTTTCCATAAGGCCAGCCGTATCCGGTTACCCAGCTCATGGCTTCTTGCCAGGGGTTCTGCAGATATCCTTTCGGGGAAGCTTCGTTGGAGTTCCAGTAGGTGGTTTCCCACATGAGTACTCCTTTCAGACGGTAGACGTAGGATGCCCACAGCCACATGCGCATATTCACGGCATCGTGGTCGATGAATTCGGAAATCCACGGAGCTTTCGGCCATACGCAGAGATAAGACCAGTATTCCAGTCCGCGCTGGTTCATCTTGTCGATTTTATCATGGTTCAGCTGGTGCCAGATGGTGCAGCTGATATCGGTAACGTCCGAGATGTCCTGACCTGCCACATGTTCTGTCAGGAAGGTTGTCAGTTTCGGAGCATACTCCTTGATCATCTTGTTGGTCTGGTATACGAACTCATAATCTTTTTCCGACGGTTCATCAAACCAGTAGATGTATTCTTTTCCCAGTACGCCGATTCGTTCCAGATTATCCTGAATCTGCTGCAAATAGCGCTTCATAAGTTTGTTATACTCTTCCGTTCCCTGCTCGAATCCTTCGAAGATACCATTCTGGCGGGAATAGTAGGTTCCTGATCCCAGACCTTTTATGGCCAGACGGAAGGAGTTGAAGTTATAGGGAGGCGCAAAGTATTTTCTGGCAGCCGCTTCGAAATCAGAGAAATCCAGCTGGATGTCGATCTTGTCCAGATCCACTTCAAAATTTCCGCATGCGAGCAGGTTCTGGTCTGTTTCCTTCTGGTTCATCGAAAGATCATCGAACCAGACAACCCCTTTGTCTTCTCCGTGATAGGTACGGTTGGCTGCACACAGGATGACTTTGACATAGCGGATTTCTTCGTCGAACATTCCCAGCGGGAAAGTGAATGATTCCCATCCCGGGTTCGCCGTAAACTGTTCAAAACGGTTTTCGAAGACGATCAGATTCTTTTCGGCATCATAGCATTCTACACCTACTACATAAGTCTGCTTTTCTGCCTGACTTTTGGCTTTCCATTTTAACTCATAGGTCTTTCCCGGAGTTACAGGCTGCAATTCGCGTGTACAGGCTTCTATGTTCTCAGTGGCTGAATTATCTACAACCTTATAGCCGTAATTTCCGCTGACTTTTTCTTTGCTGTCATAAAATCCGCCTTCCCAGTCCACTCCGGAAACGGTTTCATGAATCGGAGCATACAGGAACGGATCGTAGGGAGAGATTTTGTACCGGCTGAACATTTCCATGTATTTTTCGAATTTATCACGTTTCTGTTCTTCGGTGGTCAGATTTTCATAGAGTTCTACATTTTTCATGTTCATTCCCCATCCGGAACGAATGGTAGGAACAGCAGGAAGTTCAAAGTTTCTCACCGTCAGATCAACGGGAACCGTAGTTTTCCAGCCGTTGGCTGCCGTAAGTGTCACTTCCGATGTATATTGGCCAGCCGCAGTCTGCGAAGGAACATGGACTGTAATCCATAAAGGTGTATTCTCGGATGCCTTTAATGTCAGAGGCTTTTCATACAACGGCAGCGGATCCGGGAAATATCCTTTGTAACCATAATAATCCGTAGGGTGGGAGACCTTGACGTATTCCACCTTTCTGATTTCAACCTGGTCACCGGGGATCGTATTTCCGTCAGAAGAAGTAAAGTCTGCCACCGAGATGCGGAAGTTTTCCATTTCACTTTCCGGATTTACCACAATGATAAACGATTCGTATTCATTCTTGGCAGCCGACAGAGAAACCCTGCTCTGGCTTTTTCTGGGAACCGGTGCATCTTTCAATACTTTGTAAGCGCCTTCGGCCCACCAGACGGAGGCTTTTTGATCCTGGTTTATAAAATACCCGTAACCTCCTGTTGCCGTCTGATTCAAATCTACCTGATCTTGTTTGTTGTCGGATACATTACTGGCCACTGCGGGCATACATGACAACAAAGATAAAAACAAAAACATGCTTTTCATAACTGTGCTTTTTTCATTAGTTTGTAAAACCACCCCTATAAATTATTGTGTGCCGGCTGGTGTTGGGCATCAATCGGCACACATTCTTGTAATTCGCATCAAAAATACGAATAAATCTGAAAAAAGTCAGCAGCTTGTCAGATTATTTTAGGAAACTGTTCCAGCAAGCTTGTTATCGGATGTCAGGCTAATCCTTTTTCAGGATTGTTCCCACTTTTTGAAGTATTTCTACGGATTCCTGAGGAATCATACCCTTGCCGTCCGGACCGATATTTAACAACAGGTTGCCTCCGTTGGAATTTATCTCCTTAAGTTTTAGGACAATATCCTCGGGGCTTTTCCATTGATGGTCATTGCTTTTGTACCCCCATGATTCATTTAAGGTATAGCAGGCTTCCCACACATGATCCTGTTTTTTTCCCGGATGTTCTTGTTCTGGAGTACCGAAATCTTTTTTGAATTCAGAACGTTTGGCCACTCTGTTATTGATAATGATGGAAGGTTTTAGACTGCGGATGTAATTATACAGTTCCTTTCCGTCGTTGAGTGTCCACCAGTCTACCCAGTCTGCATCAAACCAAAGAATGTCAGTGTCATATTTTTCTATCAGTTCCTTGATCTGGTTTTTCATGTAAGTTACATATTCGTTCTTTTTGTCGGGCTTCATGGCAATCTGCGCCCACCATCCCCATGAGTCTTTACCGTTGCTGTTTCTTTCCTGAGAGGCATGATGCCAGTCAATGATACTGTAATATGTTCCGAATTTAATGCCATATTTTTTACATGCATCAGAGAGTTCCTTTATAAAATCACGTCCCCGTACAGGTGATGAGGCTATGTCGAAGTCCGTATACTGGGAATCCCACAGACAAAACCCTTCATGGTGTTTGGTTGTTATGACCAGATATTTCATTCCGGCTTTCTTTGCCAGAGATACGATCTGATCTGCATTGAAATCCTTTGGATTCCATGAATTGATAAGTGTGGCATATTCTGCAGAGGGTATGTCAGCCGTAGATTGTATCCATTCTGCATATCCGTCAACAGTTTTTCCATTATATACGCCTCCCAGACTGCTGTAGAGGCCAAAATGAACGAACATTCCGAATTTGGCATCAACGAACCATTGCATCCTTTCCTTAAAATCTTCATTGGATTCATTTAAGTAATCGGTCGGGCAATAAGCTGACAAGTTGGAACACAATCCGGCAATCGTAAGCGAAAGAATAAATCTCCTTAATCTCATAAAACTTTTTCTCATAGATTTTTAGCATTAAGATATTTACTGTAAACTATATTCCTAATATGTAATGTATCAAATAGATTTCTTATAAGAGAATCCAATTGTATACCAGCATGTGGCAAACCCATCTTTCAGTCTGTTGGCGAAAATCAGTTTAAACTGATGATAACCTTTTTCCAGAAAGACTTCTTTTTTGTTGGCATTGAATCTGGAAGAGAATGGATTCGTTATTATTTTTTCATGATCAATCCATAGTTCATCATCGTTAGACATGAATATGTATACACCGGTTTCGGGAATATTAAAATATCCCGTATAAACAGCAACTGAGGGCTTTCTGAAGTTAAACTTTTCTTTATTATAATCTTTGAATGAATTAATTAGTGTATCTTTGGTAAATATCAGATTTTCTATGTCATTTCCCGAATAATATAAACCTTCTGCAATTTGTAATCTGATTTTGTCTGCTGCTTTATCCAATGCTTTTTTAGGTTTGCTTTGTTTTTCTACGACAATTTTTCTTGTGGAACTGAGCAAACAATCTGATACAAGAGTTGCGATCTTAAGTGTACATGCTTTGTTGATGATCAGTTTTTCAGGTAGAATCTTTGAATATTTATTTGGTTCTGTGCCATCATCGGTATATACCATTGGCAGTGCACGTGAATTATTGAGGCAAAGATGGACGGTATCATGCGTTATTATAACATTCTGGGTCAGAATTCCTTCCGGCATTGGAATATGGAAGTTTACTCCTTTATAATTGAGCCGTACATACATGTTGTTCAGTCTTCTCTGAAAGTCAGACCAGTCTTTTTGCTTATTGTCGCTCCATGCGTTTTCAGCTAATGCTGTTACGCGAGGATACATAAAATATTCCAGGGTGCTTAAATCTTTACACCACTCAGTCCATGCACAGGCTTCCAATCCTATGATATTTTTTTTCAGTGTTATGCTGGAAGTGTCAGGAACAGCATTGTAGGAATAGATTTGTTTCAAGGATGAGAACTCTCCACTGGCAGCAGGTTCTACTTCTACAGCTCCTTGGTAATCACATAAGTAAAAACCTTCAGGCATAGGTGCCAGGATGACCTTATGTCCTTCTTCTGCTGCCTTATATCCTATTTGAGGATTTCTCCAGCTCATTATTGTAACATTGTTATTGATACCTCCTTCAAGCACTTCGTGCCATCCGATCATTTTTTTCTTCAGCTTTGTTGAAATGAACTGTTCAATGCGATGTATAGCATAACTCTGTAATTGTTCTTCAATCGTTTTATTTTTTTCTGCTTTTAATCCCAGCATTCTAGCTTTAGCCTGGCATTTGGGACATTGTTTCCACATTGTTTTGGCACATTCGTCACCTCCTATATGTATGTATTCGGAAGGGAATAATGCAGCCACTTCAGTTAATACGTCCTGCATGAATTGGTATACGTTTTCATTACCTACGCAGAAGACATTTTCTTCATAGCCAAAAACTTGTTCACTTACAAATGGGCCTCCATTACATGACAGTTCAGGAAATGGAACAAGAGCAGACAAGGAATGTCCCGGGAATTCTATTTCCGGTATTACTTCTATATTATGTGCATTAGCATATTTTACTATATCCTGTATATCCGTTTGTGTATAATAAAAAGGACCGTATTTTTTATTATTATAGGTTTCTGCTATGGATGAGTATTGGGTTAGTTCCGGGTATTTCTTTATTTCTATTCTCCATCCCTGATTGTCTGTTAAATGCAGATGTAGTTTGTTGATTTTCAAGGAGCCTAAAATATCTATTTGTTTTTTTATTTCACTGACAGTGAAAAAATGCCGACATACGTCAATTAAGACTCCTCTGTATGCCATGGTGGGGTAATCATTGATTCTCAGACATGGAATTCTGTATTCAGAGTCTTTAAATCCTCCTTTACAGTCAATTTCTGCCGGAAACAGTTGTATCAATGTCTGTAATCCATAATATATACCTCCAGCATCAGATGCTTGTATGCATATCCCATTTTTATTTACCTCAAGTATATACTCTTCAGCATCAAATCCTTCTGTCAATTCAAAGTTGATGTATTTGTTTTTCAGCTTATGTGGACTTGTTTCAATCTTTATGCCCGAAGATAAGAAAATCTTGTTTATTAAACTGTCAGCATATTGATGTATTATTTCATTATTATAAAAAACCTTTACTCTGTTGTCTAATATGAATTCTCCCGAGTTCATATTAATATTTTTCGGTTTGGGAATGATGTTTATTCCTGAATTGTAGGTATGCTGATCAGTGCTTGTGCATCCGACAAGAAATACAGTGAGGATAAGATATACAAATAGTTTTTTCATTATAATTATTTATTTTCTTTTAAATAGCTCCAGCAGTTTCTGTATAATTTGAAACATAAGCTGGAGCCATCGGGATCAGTCAGTATTTCATTTTATTTGGATGAGCCATAATAACTGCTGTAAGACTTTTCTCTTTCTTTTATAATTGTGCTGAAGCGTTTGATGTCGTTTTCTGACATTTTTGCTTTTTCTTTCCATTCTTTGGGGCCGTATACACCAGCCTGGGTATAATCGAATGGAATGAAGTTTATTTTTCTGGCATGTTTCATACTCTTAAATCTGAAGTCACCTTTTTGAGGATTGATAAATAAAGGATCTGTCAGTACGGATTGTTTATCACGTTTCTTTTTCCATTCCTTGAACTTCATGTCAAGGAAGTCCGGATTGTCTGTTCTCAAATCCCAGTAAAGATTTTTCTTCATATCTATGTTGGCTTTATCCCAAGGACCTGCAAACATTACGCCACAATCCCCCAATATAATATTATTGGAGAAGGTGAAAGAACAATGTTCTTCAACTTTTGTAAGCTGGACCTGAAAATATTGTCCAAATGCAAAGATATTGTTTTTTATAATATTCTCACGACCATAATGCTGATGGAACGCACCACTCTTACAACCATAAACCAGGTTGTTTTCCATAATGACTCCTGTACTGCCTTCATCCGTATATAATCCCCAGCCTCCGTAATCGTATGAATAAACATCGTGAATGACATTGTGATGTATATGTGTCCCCGGAGATTTTCCTAATGTGTAAACAGCACCCATATCAGATAATTCTCCCCATCCTACGTGGTGAATATGATTGTATGCAATCTCATTATGATTAGCATAGCTGTCTGCATAACCCCATATCCAACCGACAGAAACTCCGGAATACATGAGATTTGAGATTTCATTATGCAGGACCTTATTATGTGAGGAATGAAATATAGCTACGCCAACTCCACACGGCAGAACCATTCCTGTTTTTTGGATAATATTATTTTCGACATGAATATGTTTGGTTACTTCATTTTCTTCGGGAATCATATTATCACCAATTTTTACACCTCCGGCACCAAGATCTGTCAACAGAGAGTTTGTCAACATGCAATTGTTGCAATTCCTTCTGAACCAGAAGCCATAGTTTCCGGTATTTGTAATCAGACAATTATCGAATCTGATATTTTCAGCAAAGTCAAGATGAACTGTTGCCGGGATACTTGCTGCGGCCTGTTCTGCATCGTTACCTGTCTTGGGCATTACATAGGCAGAATGCTCAAAAGCAATATTCCGGACAATGATATTTTTTACGGGACTATTTTTTGTTCCTTCGAATCTTAGTAAAGTTGATACGCAAGGAGCATATACATCAGCACTGTTCATGTCTTCTCCTTCACGAGGTATATAAAAGAGATCACCAGTGGTCTTATCCAAGAACCATTCTCCCGGTACGGTCATGGCAGATTTGTAGTTTTCCAGAATATATCTGCTTCCCTTTGTAATGGGATTCCAGGGCTTCAGACCTATACCGTTAAGAAATAAGTATCCTGAATCCGGCTTTATTTCTGAAAAGTATTTTCGGGTGTTGTCCCAGTGATGGAAGAACATGGCCATGACATCGTTTGATGATTCATAATCAATACCTTTCAGTGTTTTCAGGTCTTGGGGGTCTACTGTAAATCGCTGGGTTGAATATTCGGGAAATCTGCCTGTACCTCTGTAATGGATATCTTCTTTGGTCTCTTTTATAAAGAACCAGCCTTTATCAGGAGTTTTAGCTCTTTGAGCCCGTTTCCCATTGACGTAAAGTTGTTCAAAAACGAATCCATATTTTTCCGTTTCTTCGACTTTTGTTTTCCAGTACCCTTCAGAAGTCTTTTCCCATTTACCTAATTTAATGCCGCCACTAAAGTATGTGGAAGGAAAGATCCCTTCCTTACTGCCATTTATTACAACGGGAGTTTTAGGGGTTTCGGTAATGGTAAAGGTTTTTTCAAACTGAAATATGCCGGGGCCAAGGTTAATAAATACAGTATCATTTCCTTGATATTCCAAAGCAATATTGTAAGCTTTCTGTAAGGTTGCATAAGGCTTTTGTAAAGATCCGTCTGCATGAGTATCATTGCCATTAACAGATACGTTTATTATATGTTGGGCGTTCATTGAATAGCAAGAAACCAGAAGCAGCGATAAAAAGAGTTTTTTTTTCATACAAGTCTTATTAATTTCATAATTGTGAGGGTGTGCCAGAAATCTCATTCAAAGACATTTTTCCTTGTTACAGTCGTCTGTGGTCACACCCTCTTTTACAAAAGAAGTTAATATCCAGGATTTTCTACCAGATTTGGATTAGCTCCTGTTCTGCCAAGAGTGATGGGGAAGTAGTAATGATGACTTAAGAATAAAGGTGATCTACTACCATCTCCATAACTTTCTTCTACATTTTTTATGACAGTTATTTTATACTTCCGTGTTGCATAATCCAATTCGTATTTAATACCGGTATTTCCTCCGGTTAATTTTTCTTCTGCAATTCTCCATCGTTTCAAATCCCAATATCGGTGTCCTTCAAATGCCAGTTCTACTTTTCTTTCAGCTCTGATGGTTTCCATATCAATGGTTGTTTTATCAGGCATTCCGGCTCTTTCTCTGATGACATTGAGTGCATTCAAGGCTTCTTCCGTTTTTCCTAGTTCGTATGCAGCTTCTGACAAGTTCAGATAGATTTCTCCAAGGCGGAATACGATATAATCGGTTTTAGAATAAGCCATTTCTCTGGAGACATTGTTGGACGATTCATCAAGATATTTCAGAACTCCGAAACTAGTATAAAAGTTCTGATTTCCTAATGTCTGTGAACCACAGGCCGGAACTCCTTTATAAGAACCATCAACAATCGTTTCACCATTTTCTGTTATGATACCTTTGTAGAACCCTACAGTAGACCCTTGCCATGGTGTTCCTTCAGTCCAGATGGTTGCATAGAAACGAGGGTCTCTGCCACCCCATAATTCGTCCAATGTCCACAGTTTGCTTTCAAGTTCTTCATAATTCAGTTTTCCGGATGTTCCATCTATTCTTTCAAAAGATTCTACCATTTCCAGATAAGGTGAATTTTTCTGACCGGCTCCCCAGGAATGTGGTTTGGGACACTGAGAAAAATCATAATCCCATACAACACCACCATTGGGAATTCCATCATATTTTTTTACAAAGATGCATTCACTGTTATCTTCTACCAAAAATATATTTCTGAAATTGACCGATTTGTCTGCATCTCCTTGATATAAAGCATACTTACCATCATCTATAATTTTTTTTGAGGCCTTATATGAAATTTCGAAATACTCATTGGCTTTATCTGCCGGGATGCCCAACAAGCCGTCCAGTTGAACTTTCCCGTACTTGGCTATACTTCCTGCGTACAATGCAGCTCTTGACTGTAATGCCAGTGCTGTATATTTATCAGGTTTACCTTTCTGTGAAGTCGGTATTTCTTCAGGCAGGTCCGGAGCAACTTCTTCCATTTCCTTGATGATGAAGTCATATATTTCTTTTTCGGAATTGCGCTTCGGATACAGAACCTCTTCACTGTCAGTCATATTCTGGACTTGGGTTATCAAGGGAACACCACCATATCTTTTGACCATAGCAAAATAGTTGAAAGCGCGAACGAATCTTGCTTCTGCTATCATTTGCTTTCTAAAGTCATCAGATAATGTTGACATTGACATTCTTTCTATCAGATCATTTGCTTTTCTAATCGTTTTATAGGGCAGTTCCCAATATTCCATCAAGCCACCGTCAACTTTCAGATCTCCACCCTTGTATTTAATGATGTGAGGTCTGTTATAGAAGTTCCATCCATAATAACATTCATCGGAAAGTTCGTTCACATAAAACATCCCTACGATGTCTGTACTATATGGATCCCAGCCTACTGCACTTGCATCATTGACAAAAACAGGAGTGTTTGCATACAGGTCATACAGATAGGCGGTGACCAGTGCTTCGTCATTCCATAAAGTATTATCTGAAATTGTATCAAGTGGTTGTTTGTCCAGTATATTGCAAGACCCCAACATGAAAGTCAAGGCTATAAAAAGATTTTTTTTCATAATGGTTCACTCATTAAAATGTTACGTTTATACCAAAGCTTACAGTTCTCTGTTGCGGATAGTAATTACCCATATTAGGTGCTTCCGGATCCACTCCGAAATTGTATAGTTTACTTAAAGTCAATAAGTTTGTTCCAGATATGGAGAATCTTACATTTTCAAGATTGATCTTACTTACTATACTTCTCGGCAAGGAATAACCTAAAGACGCGACTTTCAGTCGAAGATAATTGGAAGATCTGTAACTGTAATCCGTAAAATAACCGGCTGTGACAGCCTGGCTGCCTACACGAGGAACCAATGCATCAGAAACATTATTTTCTTCCGTCCATCTTTCGTCAAAGGTTTGTCTTGAACCTGCCCCAATGGTGAAGTTTTTATAAAATCCAAAAGCACCCTGGAACAGCATTGACAAATCAAAGCCTTTATACTGAAGATTGACATTCATACCAAACATCCAGTTTGGAGTTGTTCCTTTACCGATTTCAATCTGGTCTTTCCAGTCAATCACTCCGTCATTATTTGTATCTACGATCTTTATATCACCAGGTTTTAAGGTCTTGTTGCCCTGACCATCCTGATCGTAACCTAAAGCGTCGATTTCTGCCTGGCTTGTGAACAGACCATCAGATTTATAACCTATTGTGCGGTCTGTCCATTGTCCAGACTTCTGGTTGATTCGCTTTTGGTCAGGATCCGTATATTCTGCTTCTTCATAATGTCCCCATTTAGCTCTTGAATATGAGATATTTCCACTGATGTCGTAAGAAAAATCATTTATATTGTTTCTATATCCAAGCATTAACTCAAATCCTCTGTTATTAATGGAGTTAATGTTTTCTTGAGGAAGTGCAGAACCGAATGTTGATGGCAGAGAATTCAATCTGTTTGCAGGTATTCCTTTTCTGTCTCTGTAAAATACTTCAGCCTCTCCATATAAAGAACTGTTTAATAGAGAAAAATCTACACCGACATTATAGATATCCATTGTTTCCCATGTCAAATATGGGTTTGGTAAAGCTTTCGGTGCAAGTCCTTGATAGATGGTACTGCCTATCATTATTCTGGAACTAAATCCATAACCGGACAGATATTGGAATGCACCTACCGCATCATTACCGGAACGTCCGTAACTCATTCTCAGTTTCAGATTGCTCAGATTAGAGAATCGCTTCATGAAATCTTCTTCGCTTAAAACCCATCCTAAAGATACACTAGGGAAATAGCCCCATCTGTGTTCTTTTGCAAACTTTGCTGAGGCATCAGCCCTTATAATGGCTTCCAGCAGATATTTATTTTTATATCCGTAGTTAAAGCGGCCGACAAAACTCATACGTCCCATTTCTGAAGCAGATCCATCATTGTACATACCTACGGTACTGCCGGCAAAAAGATAATCTATGCTTGTAGATAAAAAACCTCTTCTACCTGCAGACACGTCTTCGTTTCTATAATCAATACACTCAAAAATAGCAGAAGCGTTTACGCTGTGTTTATCTTTGAACGTTCTGTTATAATTCAGCATGCCCTGAAATGTGACATTATGATTTCTGTTTATATAATGATTCAGCGCATTCTCACCAAATGAACCGGCAACTGTGTATGTATCTGCAGTCGGATCCCATTTGTATAGAAGTACATTCTTTGTAAAGTTCTTTGTAAAGGTATAATTCTGAATATAGTTAGCCAGTATTTTGGCTGATAAACCCGTAACAGAAGGGAATGTATAGTTCAGAACCAGCGTAGACTGAAATTTCTGATATCTCTGTCTGTTATAGCCGGAAAGCTCACTGTCGGATGTTACATGTAAACCACCTGTGCCGCCACCTTCTGCAAAAGGAACTTTGGTCGGATCCGGGAATTCAGAAGGATACATTGGTGAAGTTGTCCAATAATCCTGCCATAAGAAACCGCCTACTCCCATATTACGAGCTGTAGAGTTTCTTTCTTCATGAATTCCTGCTATGTCAAGCTGGAAAGAGAAATTGTCAGTAATCTTTGCATCAATGTTTGATTGTAAGTTATAACGTCTGTAATTACCTCCATTCTTTTTGATCATTGTTTCTTGATCCGTATAGCCGATAAAACCATAATATTTGATTTTTTCGGAACCACCTCTTACGGATAAATTGTATTGTTGCTGGGGTGCCCAATTTCTCATTAAAATATTGTACCAGTCAGTATTGGGGAATAAAGGATCTGTTCCTTCATAGTATTTTCTGACTTGTTCTTCTGAGTATGGAGCGGTTTCTTCTGCTCCTCCCGCGTTAAAGTGGCTTTCCCGTTTTAATTCTGCGGATTGTCCACTGGTAAGTGGTTTCAACATGGCGGTTGCACCCTGCATTGTGGCAGAAGCATTCAGAGAAAAAGTCGGCTTGGATTCAATACCTCGTTTGGTAGTCACTAAAATAACTCCATTACCGGCTCTTGCACCATAAATGGAAGCAGATCCGTCTTTTAGAATTGAAATTGATTCGATCTGATTGGGATCTATGTTGTTGAAGCTGGATTCAACTCCATCAACTATAACCAAGGCATCACCGAAACCACGAATTGACAAACTGGCAGCATCGGCACCTGGCTGACCACTTGATTGCAAAGAGGTCAAACCCGGAAGTCGGCCGGCCAAAGCATTGGCAGTACTGGCAACAGGTGTAACAGTCAGAGATTTTGACTTAACTGATGAGATAGAACCGGTCAGATTGCCTTTTCTTTGTGTTCCATATCCGACTACCACTACTTCGTCCAGAATCTCGGAATCTTCTTTTAAGCTGATGTTCAGCTCTTTTGTGAGGCTTGTAACCTTTATTTCCTGCGTCTTAAAACCAATGTAAGATACAAGAAGTGTACATTCTGTTGGAACTTCAAGCACAAAATTACCATCAATATCAGTTATTACACCATGGCTGGTTGTACCTTTTACCAATATATTGGCACCAATGATAGGTTCTCCCAAGTTGTCTTTTACGACACCTTTTATGGTTCTAGTCTGCTGCTGGGATACGGTGGAAGTTGATTTGTTTTCTTTTTTTAAAACAATTTGTCGATCAATGATTTCATAGCTTACACCTTGTCCGGTAAAGACTTCATTAAGCACTTCTGTGATATCTTTACCATTAGCGTTGATCGTTACTTTCTGTGACGGATCAAATGTGTTTTCATAATATACGAATACAAATTCACTTTCATTTTCAATTTTATTTAAGACCTCCTTCACTGTTGAGTTCGATACACTAAAAGTGAATTGTACAGATTGTGCATATACACTTGTAGCAGAAATTTCTGTTACAGGAAGTAAAAATAGTGGAAGAGTACAGAGTGTTTTAATACTATTAACACCAAAATTTCTTCGTTGTTTTTTATTTTCCATATTTTTGTAATTACATAAAAGGTTTAATTGTGTTCATTCAAAGTTAAACTTATTGTATATCCGGAAGGTACGGCAATATCTTTCGGATATTTTTTTATCCGCTATGTTTTCATAAGTGTAAAATGTTTAAAGGTTAATACTGTTATTATTGATTCTCTTTGGTTACTTCAAATTTATCGTCCTTATTAATATAAGATATAGGTGCTGTATATTTTATACGGCGAAGAACTTCTTCTATAGGGCATTCCAGATCTAAACTACCGTACATCTTCATTTGTCCGACTTCTTTAGAGAAGCTGATTGTTATTCCATAATATCTTTCCAGACTTTTGAATACAGAAGATAGAGGAGTGGCATTAAGTTTGAGTAATCCATCTGTCCATGCAGCGTAATCTGATGCATTTACTTTATATTTCCCTTTTATATTGCTTTGGCTAAGGACTGCAAGCTCATTCGGTTTAAGTATTATTTCTTTGTTTTGTTTATCTTTGAGCTTGATGGAACCATTTACCAGAGCTATCTGGGTGTCGGTATCTTTACTGTAAGAATTAACATTGAATGATGTACCAAGTACTTCTATATTGCAAGATGTTGTAGTGACGACAAAAGGCATCTTTGCATTTTTCACGACATCTATATAGATTTCGCCATCTACAAATATTTCACGACGGTCTTTCTTGAATCTGTCAGGATAAACGACGCGGGTTCCTGCATTGACGTGGAGGGTTGATCCGTCTGCAAGAATGAGGCAAGTTCGTTTTCCGTTAGGCACAATTAATTGATGATATTTTGTCTCAGGAGACTTTTCTATTATTTTCTTTCCTATTGTTACTTCCTTTGCAGATTTGCTGTAATCAATGGTTGTGTGATTGTTTACATTGGTAATTTTTTTGTTTTCGGATAAAATCAGTATCTCATTGCTTGAATGATCAGATTTCTCATTTAAGGACTGATATGCAGCATAAAGAATTTCTGATTCATCTTTACGATTGGAAGTTATCAGGAATACAATTCCAGTCAGCATGGCAGCTATGCTTAATGAAATGACGGATGTTTGCCATTTGTTAAAACTAAATTGCTTATGCTGGGATGATTTTATTTGGGAAATTATATTATTCCATATCATGTCTTCTTCTTCCTTGGTTGGAATAACTTCTTTGGACTTAAAATAATTAATAAGTCTTCTGGCATATGATATTTTGTTTGATTTATCCATGTTGTTCTGTTTTCCTTTAATACGATGATATAATTAAAATCTACTCACTATTTTCATTGTTTTTTTTTGATTTTTTCAAGAGTCTTTCTTTTTACGTTGATTATTAGAAAGTTATAAAAAAGAAAAAACTAGTATATATATCCGTAAAAATATATATGCTAGTTTGGGGAATATTGAAGATTATTTCAATACAATATGCATCCACTGTAAAAAGGAAAGTAGAGTGATTGTATTTGAATTCATGATTTCTCTAAGTTTTGATATGCTTCGTGATAAAAGATTCATGGAGGACTGAACGTTCATATTCATTATTTCTGCAACCTCCTTGTGTGATAATTCTTTTATATATCTGAGGTAGAGTATGTGTTTCTGTTGTGGTGTTAATTGGGCTAAAGCCTGTTTCAAAGCTTTTTTCCTGTATAGATCCTCATCACTTTTACCGAATATCTTATCGAAAGAATCATCATCTATTATGCTTGTAAAGGCATTGTCATTAAAAGCAAAACATTCAGATTGAAAACTTGCGGAAGTGGATTTGTCGTTGATCATGTTCCGTAAAGATTTCAATAAATAGGAACGTACGGATTCTGCTTCAGAGAGTTTTGTGCTTTTGGCCAGTTTTACAAATAGTTCCTGTATACAGTCTCGAACCATATCATCATCAGGAGTACATTTCATTCCATAATTAAGAAGTAATGAATAATGTCTTCTATATAGTATCTCTAAGGCATCAATATTTCCATGTCTTAGTTCTGCCCACAAAGCCTTATCATCCATTTGATAATAATGATTGTCCATCTGTTTCTTTTAGCGTCCTATTTTTTTTGACCTGATTTTACTGTTTTATGTATTGGTATAATTATGTGATAAGTTTTCACGTATTTCGTTTACCTGTGTTTTAAAAATCAAAATTATGAACTTTTTATTATAATTCAAAGAATTTGTTTCTATAAAATAAGGCAACCGATAGTCAATATAACCGTACAGTTCAGCTGAAACGACTGCACAATTCAGTTGTAACGAACGCATAATGAAGCCTTAATGACCGCATAATCCAGCTTCAACGACCATATGTTTTAGCCTGAAGAACTGGATTACTGACTTCTCAGCAAAAATGAGAAAACAAATTGAGATTTGGAATATAATTCCTTATATTTGCGTAATATAACGTAAGTTCGATATAAGATTAGAAAATAGACAGTTGTCCGTCATTGACAAAATTTACATCAATGGCGGGCTTCTTCTTAAAAAAGCAGTATGCCGCAATAGCCGACAAGGAGTTGGCTATAAAGTTGTTAAAAGAACGATGTCTGGAGTGTTCTATCTGAGCAATATTCTTCAGTTCGTCATTGACCGTTTCAATCAAGGCTCTTTTCCTAAGCAGAATCTTATCAGCTATACTCATGAGTGAATTCTTCATGTTGCTTTTAACCTTTGTAACAAGCTGAATACCGTTTAGGAAGAGATTTTCAAACAAAGCCTGCCCAATATATCCTTTATCTGCACATAGTTTTCCCTTAATGTTTTCCACGAACTTACCCTGTTTCAATGGCTCACGATCATCTACGTTTGCAGGTGTAAACATGAAATTGAGAATTTCACCCTTATCATTGATTATCAGATGCAACTTGAATCCGAAGAACCATCCCATGGAGCATTTCCCTCGTTCTGCAAGTCCTTCAAATGTCTTATGAATCAGAATTCTTTGGTTACGACAGACACGTAAAGGAGTGGAGTCAACAAAACTGATGCCGGTACAGGTTCCCATCAATACCTTCTTTATGAAGATGGTCAGAGGAAGCAGTATCTCCTTCTCCAGTTCTACAAAACGATTATAGGATACTTGACGCGGAAACAGGTGGTTCAGATGTTTGCACACATACTCCTTATAATAATGCTTGAAACAGCGGAAACCGCCAGAATGGAACAGAATAAGAATAACCATAATCTCAGCATCACTCATGCGGTTGGGCTTGTTGCGATGCTTCTTTTTACTGTCTTCAATCATATATTTTTCCTGTTGTAACGCAAATTCCTTGCAAAAATCATCAGCCATACAATAAATCTCTGTAACTTTAGACTCTGGAAACATAGTGGTAATCGTTTAAATATTATAATTCAGCACTATAAATTTAATACTTTTATCGCTATGTTCCTAATTTACAATAGATTATATTGATTCTTATTTCGAACTCACGTTATTTAAATGGTAATGCTTTTGAGAAATGATATAAGGAAGTGTTAAGTGGTTATCTACAGTGGAATGAACTTTCTCACGCTGATGACTGGTTTGTTTTCCCTAGGAAGATAGAAAGGAGGATCTGTATAGATGAAATGGTTATTAGTGAGTATATAATTATAGTATCTACCCCATAAGCACGAGGAGTAAACGGAAGCCTATTTACTGATAGATTCCTAGAGAAGTATCTTTAATAAAAACAGGATAAAGAATGAAAGTTGGCTTTCACTAGCCCGATGGTATAACTTGATAGACCTTACTGCTTTCACTAGCCTGATGGTATAACTTGATAGGCCTTACAGAAATCTTACTGTAATTGCAAGAATTTCAAAAAGTTATGAAAATAAAAAAGAGGATTTTCCCGAAGGGAAATCCTCAAAAGTAAAATTGTGCGAATACATGAAAGATTATCGAACTTTTAAAGAAGATTTTTTCAAAATCATTGATTTTTGTCATTATTTGCATGATGAAGGATATGATTTAATGAAGTTTTGACACGGTTAGTAAAAGACCATTCTTTAATAATTGGCTTACAATGTACTTAAATGGAGTTTTGACGTGTGTATCCTCTATGAACATAGGTACTTTTTTAGTAGGTTGTGCATAAAATCTGTTTTTTATTTATTTTTCTTGCTGTTATCTGAAAAAATAATTTTCTACTATACCTACTTTTTCTACTTTACTTAATATTTATATATAAACACTTTATAACATGAGAATATATAGACAAATGGATGATACGAGCAAATTACGTATCAGTAACAGATTAAAAGGGCGAAGTCTAACAGACAGCCATAAACAGGCTATCAGTGATGGCATGAAGGCTTATTGGGCGACAATCCCCAACAAACCAAACGAAAATAACGAGAGTGAAAAACAATTTAAGGATGAAACGTGTATGTAAACGGAAAGTTATGATAGATGCTTTGACGGTTTGCTTCGAGGTGGGAAACCGTTATCACTATGACCGTATAAGCGAACTTGAATATGGCGAGATTTATGACTTATACGAGTTTCAGTTAGTACGGGTCGAAGGACGTTATTACAATAATGTCTATACTATTATATATATGGACGGAGATAATCAAGTTGAGTTCGGTCAGCTAAAATTCAATATCGGGAAAGTGGCAAATCCCAATAATCTCCATGATAATGGTAATCCCAAGGTTTGGATAAGCCTCAACAATCAAAGCCTATATTCTAATGACCAATACTATTTAGGCTTCATCGCTACTAAACTAGGACTGGAACCTCACAACGTTACAACACTGGATATATGCCTCGACACTTCTTTTAACATTAGTAAACCATTACGTCAGCTAATCAAAAACAAGGCTGTTACTACTATTCTAAATGGAACTAAAGTTAAAGACCGTGACGAAGACCGTCCCGAAATTACTTATACACTCAGCGGTAGCCTCAACAAAGACAAGTATATGACCGTTAATGTTAAACAGCGTAATGCCATAAAAGACAAAAGTCGAGGTGTGACCGTAACCACATACGATAAGTTAGCGGAAATTAGTAATAGTTCGGGTAAAGAATACATTTTAAAGTTTTATGATAATCCTACTAAGTTGTTCAGGACAGAAGTTCATTTAAACAATACCGAGATTAAAGACTATTTGGATAGTCGTGGCTTGTATTTCAACTTTTATATGATAGATGAGGCTTTGTTAGAGGATATGTTCTTCTATCATCTGAATAGTGTTATTCGATTTAAGTATGGCAAACAGGATATAATGTGGGAGCAGTTGTTAGGTCGTGCGTCATAGAGTTATAACAACTACCTTTCTCAATATGTAGAATTTTGATATAAGCTATTGATTATTATAATTTTTTGTGTCAATTTAAAAACGTATCAATATAATCAATTGAATGACGATATTGATACGTTTATTTGTATTATTCTAATTTAAAAGATTATTATTGTTATTCTTCAAAATAATCAGTATCTATTTTTTTAAGTTCATATAAGACTTTTGTAGATACTCCTAAATTATAGGCAATCATTAAATCAGCTAATTTTTTACCATCGATTTTAGCTATTTTTACATTTGAAGGATTATATTCTAAAGCCTCGCGAGTAAACGATGATGTAGTAATAAATACCCCTTTTCTTCCACTTTGTCCTGCTAATGCTCCAACAAAACTTTGAAGTTCTCTTCTTCCCACATTATTGCCTATTTGCCATCTTTTTGCTTGAATATGAATAACATCTAAGCCTAATTTGTCCTCATCGATTATCCCGTCTATTCCACCATCTCCAGTTCGTCCAGTAATTTTACCTGCTCCATATCCCATTTTAACGAGTAAGTCTACCACCAACCTTTCAAAAAACTGAGGTGATTGTTGTAGTACCTTTTCTAGAATTTCTTCAGATAAATTTGACTGTAGCTGTTTATATGTTGAATCTAAGATTTCTTCTGGAGTCTGTTCTAAAAATGACGATTGAAGTTCTTTTATAGTGTTATTTGTAGTATTATTATTTCCTTTTGTTGAGCTTTGTTTCATAAACTCAAGAAACTGGTCATAACGATATAAAATATCATTATTAATAATTGCTGGATGCTCAGCCAACAAATTTACTCCTTCCTGGGTTATCTGGTATTTACCACGTGATACCACTTTAACTAGTCCTGCTTTTTCTAGATAAAATCTTGCCCAAGAAATTCTATTAGAAATGATTGTTTGCTTACCGCTAGGCAATAATTCAGATTTTTCTTCTTCTGTTAAGCCTAATATAACTGACAATTTTTCTACACACTCTTTTGACGTGTGAATTTGATTATCGCTAAGTAGTTGCAGAAATGGCAACATACATTCTTGGTAGTTAGGTATCATGGTGTATTATTCTAGTATTTTATTTAATTCTGCTCTATTATAAAATTGATATATTTTTCCTCGTATTTTTATATAGCCCTCTACTTCCTCATCATTTAATGCCGTAAATAGACTCTTAATTGACACTCCTAAGGCAGCAGCTATCTTTTCAATTGTGTCTAATCTTGCATTACCATACATTGCACGATTGAGGCTTGCAGGGTCTATTCCCATATCGGCCGCTAAGTCTTTTAATTGCTTATTCTGCTCTTTACATAATCTTTTTATATTCTCTGCTAATATTTTTTCCATAGACTCCATATTGTTATTACAAAGTTAGGCCATTTATCTTAAATATCAAATTATATGTAATAAATTAAATTTTAAATCAACTATAAGTTGTTATTTAATTGTTTTATATGTATATTTGCAATATAAAAATTGATATTTAAAACAAAAACATGGTAAAGACAGTAATTTTCGCGAGAGTTTCAACAAACGTTCAGGAATACGATAGACAGATAAAAGAATTAACAGCCCTAGCAAAAGCAAATTGCTGGAGTGTTGAGGCTGTGTTCGCTGAAAAAATATCGGGAGCAAAATCCAATAAAGAAAGGACGGAACTTTTGAATATGATAAGCTATGTTGAGACCAACCATATAAATAAGGTATTAGTGACGGAACTATCTCGACTTGGACGTGACACCTTACAAGTACTGGAAGTTATCGAGACTCTGAATAGTAAAGGTATTAGCCTTTACATTCAAAACTATAACATAGATACACTGACTCACGAAGGTAAGGTTAATTCAATGAGTCAGTTTCTTATTACTATTCTTGCAGAAGTTGCACGCATGGAACGCAAAACAATACGAGAACGTGTAGAAAGCGGTTATAATAACTATCGTGCTGCTGGTGGAAAAGTAGGTCGAAAAACAGGGTATCGTAAATCCGATAAAGACATGAAGGAACAATACGGAAAAGAAATTCAATTACTTAAGAAAGGTTTATCACTTCGGAATGTAAGTGCAATCACACATACAAGTATCAATACGCTTAGAAAGTTACGAATTATTTGCGCATAATTTGGTTTTTAAAAATATTTTTGACACGTTTGCACAAAACGTAGTTCTTTGACTTTTTGATAATTAAAAATATTTTAATTGATAACCATCTTTTGAGAAAGTAGGTTTATTGTAAACTAAAAGATAACAATCTGGTATTTGACACAAAGTGGTTTATTGTTATTGGGTGGTTATACTAAATACCAAAAATAAGTGCAGTGGCACAGCGTAAATACTTGATAAATTGTGAATTATAAATCTTATGAGGAATACTTTAAAAATTTAGGAATTTCTGAGAAAGAAGCTAACTGTTTACTCGACTATTTGTCGTCATTAGCTGAGATAGGTATTAAATTTGTTAATGAACATAAAATTGAATATTATGAAAAATTGTGTAATTTGGACGAGGGTATCAACCAAGCGTCAAGAGGATAACGGTGGGTCATTGGATGACCAAAGATGTAAATGTGAGGCTTTTGCCAAACAAAACGGATATAAGATAAAAGGATATTTTGGCGGAACACACGAGTCTGCCAAAACTCCTGGTCCTTTGCTAAAAGAAATGTATCATGCAATTAAGAAGGACAAAACAATTACTCATATTATCGTATCTGTTGTGGACAGATTTAGCAGAAATGTAGGACAAGCCTCAACAATTATAGATGAACTACTGAAACAAAATGTAGTTATAGTTGAGGCTGCTACGGGTATAGATACTTCTACACGAGAAGGGATAATGATGATTAAGTTCAAGTTAACCTTAGCTGAGTGGGATAATGGTAATCGTACCGATAAATTTACATCGGGGCGAAAGCATTGTCTCGAAAGTGGTGTATATTGTGGGGCTGCAAAACCATTGGGATATGACAAACAAGGCAAATCTATGGGAACTACCTTTACAATCAATGAGAAAGGAAAGTTAATTGCAAAAGCATTTAGATGGAAATTGCAGGGGCTTGCAAATCATCAGATAATAAGCAGACTTTCAACTTATGGATTGGATATGAGCAAACAAAAGTTACATCACATTCTGACCAATCCATTTTATGCTGGTAAGATTCGACATAAAATGCTGGAAGGTAAATTAGTAGATGGTAATCAGCCTTGTATCGTTAGCTATGATGACTTTCTACTTGTACAAGATATATTAAGCGGTAGAACAGGCGTTTACAAACACCAAAAGGAAACGCCACGGTTTCCTTTAAAGCGACATGTGTTATGTTCCAAAGACCGTACACCATTAACGGCTTACACTGTTAAGAAAAAGAACATCGATTACTACAAATGCAACTTGAACGGCTGCAAAACTAATGTATCAGCAAAAAAGCTACATAGTAAATATGAAGAGCTTTTGAGAAACTACAACATTCCTGAGGCTTTAAAATGTATTTTACATGATGTTATATCAGCAATGATACATTCAGATAATGAAGAACAGCGAAAAAATGAAGTTCTCCTAAAAAAACAGAAAACCGAATGTTTGAATAAGTTGAAAAATTGCAAGGTACGGTTTGGAATGGGAGATATTGACGAAGACATTTATCAAGAAACAAATGCGGCACTTCAAGATAAATTAGATAAAATAGAGTTAGAATTAGCAAAGTGTAGAAAAGATTTATCGAACTTTGATAGTGAAGTAGATGAAGTGTTTGCAATATGTTGTAAATTAGACTGTTTGTGGAAAAACTCATCATTAGAGACAAGCCAGAAACTACAAAATTTACTCTTTCCAAATGGAATTTTGTGGGACAAGGAAAAAGAGGATTATCGAACCTTTGATGAGAATGAAGCTCTTTCTGTAATTGCAAGAATTTCAAGAAGTTATGAGAATAAAAAAGAGGATTTTCCTTCGGGAAAATCCTCAACAGTAAAATTGTGCGCCTGATAGGACTCGAACCTACACGTCAGAGACACCAGATCCTAAGTCTGGCGCGGCTACCAATTACGCCACAGGCGCTTTAAAGTATAATTAAGCTTTGAAAGCGATGCAAATGTAGTATATATTTTTGATATACTCAAATTTTATAGTGAATTTTTTAACAAATAGCAAGCTGTTTCAATAATGGTATCTTTTCCTCGTTGAATATCTTCACTACTCATATCTACTTTAAGATCCGGATCAATGCCGAATTCAAGTTGGTTCATTTGAGGGTCAAACATCGGGCTGGCAGAAAAGCGAATAGACCATCCATTCGGGATTTCAGAACTGAATGGAAGCCCGGATCCTCCTCCTGTCTTGTCTCCGATGATAGTAACTAAAGGAAGTTGCTTCATACAATTTACAAAATCATTGGTAGCACTGAAAGAACGCCGATTAGTTAGTACTATGACATTTTTTTGCCAGCGTATGCCATTGGATGGTTCTAAATAGATAGCTTCTGGAGTTGAAAAATCGTTGTGCCCAGGACCCGTTTTGTGTGACATATAGCCTACAAGTACTTTTTCATTAGTAAATCGTGCTGCAAGTTTCTGTGCAGTAGTTAAATTTCCCCCTCCATTGTTGCGGACGTCAATGATCAGTCCGTCACATACAGCCAGTTGATTGAGGGTTTGATCCAGATTTCCGTCTCCGATACCATTAGAGAAGCTGGAGCAATAGATGTAGCCTATGTTGTTTTCCAGAATCTGATATGTTAATCCGGAAGAGTTAGTATAATCTTTTCCTAAATAGTTACTTTGTATACTGTCACTAAAGTTTCTAGGGTATGCGTCAAACCATTCTCTGTATTGAGAAGTTGCAAGCGAACTGCTTAAATTAACATGGCCATCCCGAAGTTCATTAACCATTTCTGAAAGTACTTCAAATAGTGCTTCTGATCCCATCTCTGGAGTAATTCGTTGAGCATATCGGTTATGAACTTCGTTCCAGTCCAGTCCATATTCCTCTTGTTTATATGTAAGGAAACAATATTGTTCATCTATTATTTTCCATAAGGATTCGAAATTGTCTTTAGGACTATTTCCGGATACTTCTTCGCGTATACAGGAAGTACACGTCCACACTAGAAGCAGGATTAAGAGACTGGTGAATAAATGCGGAAGTTTCATATTTAATAGGGGGTGAAAGCGTTAGGCATACTAATTTTGTTTTTTCCTTTTAAGAGATAGAGGTTTTTTACAAATCCAATCATAAAGTCATGAGAGTAGATATGACTTTTGAGATTGTTGACATGAGCCTGCTGGATCTCGCAGAGATAGCCAATCCGTAGTATGGTATTTCTGATGGGAAAATCCAATGTAATCATTTGTTTCAATGATGGATTGTTATGCAAGGAAGTAAACAAAATATTTTTTCCTCCGTGTTTCAGAGAGAAAATTTCATAATATGATTGTCCATATTCTGGTGAGAACATTATTCCCATTAAAGGCAGTGCAACTTGATAGCGTGCTGTTAGAGGATAATTTCCAATGTGGAATTTCCCAATAGCCATGCCTGAGGCACCGATATTTCCATAGGCTTTGGCCTGAGCAGGATTGTTGGAATTGCGTGGATTGTAGACAAAGCCTGCATTTAAGTCAAGTACCGGTCCGAACAGTATCTTCAGTCGTTCATTGATTTGGAATTGGTAATGCAGAGCATAACTCCAATTCAGCATTCCCGTATAAAAATAGGATGTACCGGAGGTATTCTTCGTATATGAGGTATATGCTTGTAGAATGTTCTGAGAAGAGACATTTCCGTCCATCAAGCGAGTCATGCGCATGCTTTCCCTAAGAATTCTGATTTCACAGCCTTTATATTCCAGGGGTGACAGGTATGTATCCAGTACATTGGTATATCCGGCACCGAACAGCATGGAACGCATAACATATCGGTTAGCCCGTAAACTGTCCTCTTGTGCCTGAACGAGCATGGCAGAGAACAGTACGAGCAAAAAGACTATCGTTTTTTTCATGTTCTTAGAAAAGTTTCATTTGTCCGTTCTCTTCTTCTTCCGGAACATTGGTATCGACAGAATCATTATCATCATCTTCTTCCAGTATTTCCGGTTCGGGCATGCGGGTTGGTTCGAGTTCCTCAATACGGTCGACTGAATAGGTCGTCAGGCGTTTTCCTTTTGCCTTAAAACTCTTGACTCCAACAAAGTCACTGGCCTCGATAATCTGTGCTTCTCGGAAACTGTCATGTCCGCCAAATATGACTTGTATGCGAGGATAAACCTGCTGAGAGAGAAGAATCTGTTGATTGTGTTTATTCTCTCCTAAATAATTCTGACGTTTGGATGAAGCTTCAAAGGTAAACCGTTTCAGATAGGGATAGTTCTGTTGATCCGCATCATAAAGTACAGCTGTCCATACTTTTTCTGCTTCGAATTTCTCAATGTATTGTATATCCGGATCGTAATGGTTGTTCAGATCGAAATCTGTTGTATAGAAGTCTCCGTTTTTATGAATTACCAGGATACAGTCACTGCTTTGGAATTCACCTAAATATTGTCCGCGTCCATCATAATTCAGACGTAACACATCGTGATCGAACCAAACCTTTCTTCCTCCCAAAGTTGATCCTCCACGTTGTTTCAGAGTAATCTTGTGTACTTCAAATTTAGTCAGCAGATTACCCATTGACTGGCGTCCTTTGATATTGATTTCACTGAAGTCTCTTTCAAAGATCAGTTTTTTAATTCTGGGATTAGGACGGAGCGTTACTTTGATGATTTCGGCTTCTCCGTTCGGATTAGCACTGAAATAGACGATCTTTGAACCCGGATTACCTTGAGTAACGTCATATTCACGGTCACGGATCATTGATGTAACGTTGAAACGCTTGATGTAATGGAAGCCTTCTTTGCCGTCACGATAGATGACATTGTAGATAGTTCTCTTATCATTTTTCTTGAAGATGTTGACATACAAAATGTTCTTTCCGACAAACAACTTGTCTGAAATGCGTACGATTTTATACTTCCCGTCTTTATAGAAAATAATGACATCGTCAATGTCTGAGCAGTTACAGATGAACTCATCTTTTTTTAGGCCGGTACCGATAAAGCCTTCTTCCCGGTTGATATATAGTTTTTCGTTAGCTTCTACTACTTTGGTTGCTACAATCGTATCGAAGTTTCTGATTTCAGTACGGCGTGGGAAATCTTTTCCGTATTTGTCTTTCAGATGACGGTACCATTCGATGGTATATTCTGTCAGATGGGCAAGATGGTTGTCTATTTCCTCAATTTCTGCTTTCAGACGGGCGATCAGTTCGTCTGCTTTATCCTTATTGAATTTCAGGATACGTGCCATTTTGATTTCCATCAGGCGAAGAATATCTTCCTTAGTCACTTCACGCACAAATTGCGGATAGAAAGGAGTCAGGCGTTCGTCAATGTGTTCGCAGGCGATGTCCATGTTTTCAGCTTGCTCAAACTGTTTGTCCTTATAGATACGCTCTTCGATGAATATCTTTTCCAGCGAAGCGAAATGCAGGGTTTCCAGTGTTTCGTTCTTCTGGATTTCCAGTTCTTTCCGGAGCAAGTCACGTGTATTATTGACGGATTTCCTCAGTACGTCACTGACTGTCAGGAAGTGAGGCTTCTTGTTGTCGATCACACAACAGTTGGGCGAAATATTCACCTCGCAGTCTGTAAAGGCATACAATGCGTCCAGGGTCTTGTCAGACGATACTCCTGGAGCAAGATGAATCAGAATTTCTACCTTGCGGGCCGTATTGTCGTCTACTTTGCGGATTTTGATTTTGCCTTTTTCAATGGCTTTCAGTATAGAGTCAATTAGTGAAGAGGTTGTTTTTCCATAAGGAATTTCACTGATGCATAAAGTCTTGTTGTCTAACTTGGAGATTTTAGCCCGGACACGTACTACACCACCTCTCTCCCCGTCATTGTAGCGGGAAACATCAATAGAGCCACCTGTCTGAAAGTCGGGATAAAGCTTAAATTCCTCTCCATGTAAGTATGCAATGGCTGCATCACACAATTCATTAAAATTATGTGGCAGGATTTTGGAGGAGAGACCTACGGCGATACCTTCTACTCCCTGAGCCAGGAGTAATGGGAATTTAACCGGAAGCGTTACCGGTTCTCGGTTTCTTCCGTCGTATGAGGCTTGCCATTCTGTTGTTTTAGGATTGAAGACAACATCAAGTGCGAATTTCGACAAGCGTGCTTCGATGTAACGTGGAGCAGCTGCGCTGTCACCTGTTAAGATATTTCCCCAGTTCCCCTGACAGTCTATGAGCAGTTCTTTCTGGCCCAACTGAACGAGTGCGTCACCGATGGAAGCGTCGCCATGAGGATGGAATTGCATGGTATGCCCAACAATATTGGCTACTTTATTATATCTTCCGTCGTCCAAACGCTTCATGGAGTGAAGAATGCGTCGTTGTACAGGCTTCAGACCATCATTGATGTGAGGGACGGCACGTTCCAGTATAACATAGGAAGCATAATCCAGAAACCAGTTCTGATACATGCCGCTAAGCTGGTGTTTGACTGCTTCGTCAGTTTGATCAACAGGCTTGTAGTCTGAGTGTCCCTCTTTTTCCGGGAGTTTGTCAGTATCTTTGTCAAATGTATCTTCGCTCATAAATCAAAATTAAACTATGGAGACAAAAATACAATTTTTTTCGGACATGCAGGGCGAAAAATCTTTTCATTTCCTTTATCTGGCAGATGAAACGTCCTGCCGAAACGATTTTAGTACAGGCACAGTCAACGGAATAGCCAGCAGGAAAGAACATAAGTCGGATACAGCCTGACACATTTCAACTCCTTGTAACCCCAGGAAATAGGGAAGGAGGAGGATAAATGGAATAAAGAATAATCCCTGACGGGCAGAAGACAACAGGACGGCGCGTACCGGCTTGCGGATCGTTTGCAGCAGCATGTTACAAAGAATAACCCAGGCTCCAAGCGGAAGAGTTATTAATTGCCAGCGTAAGGCACGTGCTCCGATTTCGATGACCAATGGATCTTCTTTTCGGAACCACGCTACGATTTCGGGAGCATAGATGTAGCCTGCAATGGCACAAAAAGTCAGAAAAATGACTCCTGTCTTGACGGCAAACCAGAATCCTTCCCGAACCCGTCTGTATAGTCCTGCACCATAATTGAAACCGCATACTGGTTGAAAACCTTGTCCAAATCCGATGACAAAAGAATTGATGAACATGCAGATTCTTGTAACAATGGACATTCCGGCAATGGCTGCATCGCCATAGACCCCGGCTGCAACATTCAGCAGAATCGTGGAAATACTGGCCAGGCCCTGACGGCAAAGTGACGGACTTCCGCCGTAAATAATTTCTTTGAAAAAGGTAAGGCGTGGAGTGAAATTGCGGAAATGAATGCGGATATTTTCTCCTTTACTGTCCATATAGAGCAGGATGAGAAAACTGGAGATTTGGCTGGTGAATGTGGCCCATGCTGCTCCGGCAATTCCCATATCGAAAACAAAAATCAGTAATGGGTCGAGTCCGATATTCAGGACGGCTCCGACAATGATTCCCACCATGGCATATACAGCATTTCCCTGAAATCGCATTTGATTGTTAAGTACCAGCGAAGAAGCCATGAAAGGAGCTCCCAGCAGGATTATGCCCAGATATTGTTCAGCATAGGGGAGAATAGTGGGGGTTGAACCCAATGCCAGACAAATCGGACGTAGAAAAATCAGTCCCAATACCATGATTAATATACCGGCAAAAAAAGCATAGAAAAAACCGGTTGATGCCATTTTCTCAGCGCTCTTGTAGTCTTGTGCTCCCAGTTTACGGGAGATATAATTTCCTGAACCGTGTCCGAAGAAAAAACCGAAAGCCTGGATAATGGCCATGATGGAAAATGAAATACCTACGGCAGCAGTAGATTGAGTATTGATTTTTCCAACAAAATAGGTATCTGCCATGACATAAAAAGAAGTGATCAGCATACTGACTATGGTCGGGATGGCCAGCTTTCCGATCAGGCTGGGGATGGGGGCCGTAGTCATTTGGGTATATTTGTTCTGTGTGGCTTGTTTCATAAATTTTACTTTTAGGGGAATTCCTTCTGAAAGGCCAAAGTGTCACAATGAACATTTTTCTTGCCGTAAAGGCTTTCCTGATAGGGCCTATCCTGAAATGAACGGACAAAATTACAAAAAAATCTACTCTTCATGGTAAGAACGACCGCTAATCATCCTTAAATTCATAAGATAAATTAATATACCTATCGTGCTTTTTACTTATAAAATCCGTATCTTTGCGCCGTCTGAGTGAAGAAAATATATAAGAAAAATCAAATAAATTAGAGAAATGGCACAAGAAGACGTTTTTAAGAAACTGGTTTCACATTGTAAAGAGTATGGTTTTGTTTTCCCGTCAAGTGAAATTTATGACGGACTGGGAGCCGTATATGATTATGGACAAATGGGTGTGGAACTGAAAAACAATATCAAACAATATTGGTGGCAGAGCATGGTGCTGTTGCACGAAAATATCGTGGGCATTGATTCTGCTATATTTATGCACCCTACAATCTGGAAAGCTTCCGGACACGTGGATGCGTTTAATGATCCTTTGATTGACAACCGCGATTCTAAAAAACGTTATCGTGCTGATGTCTTGATTGAAGACCAGATTGCAAAATATGATGAAAAAATCAATAAGGAAGTAGCCAAGGCTGCTAAAAAGTATGGTGAAGCATTCAATGAAGCTGAATTCCGTAGCACCAATGCCCGTGTTTTGGAACATCAGGCTAAACGTGATGCTTTGCATGAACGCTATGCACAGGCTATGAATGCCGGACCGGATTTGAATGAACTCCGTCAGATCATTCTGGATGAAGAAATTGTTTGTCCGATCTCCGGTACAAAGAACTGGACTGAAGTTCGTCAGTTCAACCTGATGTTTACTACAGAAATGGGATCTACTGCTGATGGCGCAATGAAAGTTTATCTTCGTCCGGAAACAGCCCAGGGTATTTTTGTAAACTACCTGAATGTACAGAAGACCGGACGTATGAAGATTCCGTTCGGTATTGCACAGATCGGTAAGGCTTTCCGTAATGAAATTGTAGCCCGTCAGTTTATTTTCCGTATGCGTGAGTTTGAACAGATGGAAATGCAGTTCTTCGTAAAACCGGGTACTGAACTGGAGTGGTTCAAGAAATGGAAAGAAACTCGTCTGAAATGGCATAAGGCACTGGGCTTCGGTGATGATCACTATCGTTATCATGATCATGAAAAACTGGCTCACTATGCGAACGCTGCTACCGATATCGAATTCCTGATGCCGTTTGGATTCAAGGAAGTTGAAGGTATTCACAGCCGTACCAACTTTGACTTGAGCCAGCATGAAAAGTTCTCAGGCAAGAGCATTAAATATTTTGATCCGGAAATCAACGAATCATACACTCCGTATGTAATTGAAACTTCAATCGGTGTTGACCGTATGTTCCTTAGTATCATGAGCGCAGCTTATTGCGAAGAAACTCTGGAAAACGGTGAAACTCGTGTTGTCTTGAAATTGCCTGCAGCTTTGGCTCCGGTGAAACTGGCCGTTATGCCGCTGGTAAAGAAAGACGGTCTGCCTGAAAAGGCTCGTGAGATTATGAATGATCTGAAGTTCCACTTCCATTGCCAGTATGATGAAAAGGATTCAATCGGTAAGCGTTATCGTCGTCAGGATGCTATCGGTACTCCTTACTGTATTACGATTGACCATCAGACACTGGAAGATAATTGTGTTACTCTGCGTAACCGTGACACAATGAAACAGGAACGTGTGGCAATTTCTGAATTGAATAATATTATTGCAGACAAGGTAAGCATTACCAGCTTGCTGAAAACTTTGCAATAATAATCCATGTTTGTGATTATGAATAAATTTGTAACTTGGTTAAATGCCTTGCTGCTCTTCTTCTCTTTGGGATTTGTATCTTGTGCCAAAGACACGGTTGTTGCAGATCCTTATGCGGATTGGCAGGTTCGTAACGAGCATTATATAGATTCAATTGCGGATGTGGCTCATGCCAATGTTACCGGTGATTGGGAAATCTATAAGAATTATAAACTGGATTTTGTAGAACCGGGAGTCGGTATTGTTAGTCCGGAACTGGGTGTCGCTGATTATGTCTATGTACAGTACATAGAGAAAGGATCAGGAACCGTTCCTCTTTACACTGATTCTGTTTCGGTTAATTATGAAGGAATGTTGATCGACGGTACAGTATTTGATACTTGTCTGGATGATAAGATTTATGATCCTATAACGTTTGCCTTGAATGATACCGGCTTGCGTGAAGGCTGGAAAGTTGCTTTCCAGCATATTCCTGCCGGTTCTCATTTCAAACTTTATATTCATCCGGATCTGGGATATGGAAATGCTGATTATGGAGACATTCCGGCATCATCCGTTTTGATCTTTGAAATAAAATTTCAGGAAGTAATTCATCCTGTGGGACCGGATGGGCGTGCTCTTCCGCTCCTGGAAGATGAAGAATCCTGATATATGTTGACAGATGGTCTTTATCTGACCGTTTGTCGTCTGGCGGATCGCATGGTTGAACAGTTTTCTCCATGCGGTCCGCTTTTTGTGTAAAGAGGTAGTTTTTTACTTCATCCTCTCTTTTTATTCGTTCACCTCCCGATTTGTCTGCTTCGCCGGATTCTTCTTTAGCTTCAGCAGGGTTCGGATTAATTTTGTAAGGTGTAAAATTGATTTTATTAACTAACAGACAAATAAAATGTTTAGGGAGATTGTAAGCTTTTCTATCAGGAAGAAGATGTTTGTGGTGTTGACAACACTTCTTTTATTGGCGGGAGGTATTTATTCCATGTTGACCTTACCGATTGATGCTGTGCCGGACATTACGAATAATCAGGTACAGATTGTTACCGTATCGCCGACATTGGCTCCTCAGGAAGTGGAGCAGTTAATCACGTTCCCCATTGAGATTGCCATGAGCAATATTATGAATGTGGAGGAAATCCGTTCGGTTTCCCGTTTCGGACTTTCACTGGTAACCGTTGTTTTCAAGGAAGATGTCCCGGTGTTGGATGCCAGGCAGTTGATTAATGAGCAGATACAAACCGTATCAGGAGAAATTCCTGCAGAACTGGGGACTCCGGAGCTGATGCCTATTACGACCGGCTTGGGTGAGATTTATCAGTATGTGCTGAAAGTAGCCCCGGGCTATGAAAAGAAATACGATGCGATGGAACTGCGTACAATTCAGGACTGGATTGTGAAGCGACAGCTTTCCGGTATACCCGGTATTGTCGAGATCAACAGTTTCGGAGGTTATCTGAAGCAGTATGAAGTAGCAGTTGATCCTGACGCTTTGTACTCCTTGAATATTACCATCGGAGATGTATTCTCAGCCTTGAGCCGGAACAATCAGAATACGGGAGGAAGTTATATTGAAAAGACTTCCAAGGCTTATTATATCCGTTCAGAAGGTATGATCGGTGATCAGAAAGACATTGAACGGATTGTGGTGACTAACCGGGGAGGAATTCCTGTGCATATCAGTGATATCGGTACGGTTCGTCTGGGAGCCCCGAAACGTTTCGGAGCGATGACCAAAGACGGCGAAGGAGAATGTGTCGGCGGCATTGCCATGATGTTGAAAGGAGCCAATGCCAATGTGGTTACTCAGGAATTGGAAAAACGGGTAGCTCAGGTTCAGAAGATGTTGCCGGAGGGAATCAGTGTTGAACCTTATTTGAATCGTTCAGAATTGGTTAACCGGAATATCTCGACAGTTATCCGGAACCTGATAGAGGGAGCAGTTATTGTCTTTCTGGTTTTGATTATCTTCCTGGGAGATGTCCGTGCGGGAATGATTGTAGCTTCTGTCATTCCGCTGGCCATGCTGTTTGCCTTCATTATGATGCGGATCTTTGGAGTTTCAGCCAACTTGATGAGTTTGGGTGCCATAGATTTCGGTATTGTGGTCGATGGCTCCATTGTCATTCTGGAAGGAATTCTGGCCCATATTTATGGACGGCAGATGGCAGGCAGAAAGTTGACCCGGAAGGAAATGGATCAGGAAGTGGCGAAAGGAGCCGGAAATGTAGTCCGTAGTGCAACCTTTGCAGTGTTGATTATCCTGATTGTCTTTTTCCCGATTCTGACTTTGAGCGGTATTGAAGGCAAGTATTTTACCCCGATGGCCAAGACGCTGGTATTTTGTATCATCGGTGCACTTTTGCTTTCGCTTACTTATGTACCCATGATGGCTTCTGTATTTCTGAAGCGGACTGTTTCCGTAAAGAGAACACTGGCCGACCGTTTCTTCGACTGGCTGAACAGAGGATACCGGCGGACTTTAGATTTCTGTCTAAAGCATATTTGGGGAACAATTGTTTCTGCATTTGCCTTGTTGATCTTTTCTTTGTTCCTGTTTACCCGGTTGGGAGCGGAGTTTATTCCGACATTGGATGAAGGTGATTTTGCCATGCAGATGACTCTTCCGGCCGGAAGTTCCTTGAGCAAGAGTATTGAAATATCTTTGCAGGCAGAGAAACGCCTGAAAGAAGATTTCCCGGAAATCAAGCATGTTGTAGCCAAGATCGGTACGGCTGAGGTTCCGACTGACCCGATGGCCGTTGAAGATGCCGATGTAATGATTGTCATGAAACCGTTCAGTGAGTGGACTTCAGCTTCAAGCCGTGCTGAGATGGTCGAAAAAATGAAGAAATCACTTGAGTCCGTCAAAGGAGCAGAGTTTAATTTCAGTCAGCCTATCCAGCTGCGTTTCAATGAACTGATGACCGGAGCCAAGGCCGATATTGCCATTAAGCTTTACGGAGAAGATATGGACGAATTGTACCGCAAGGCCAAAGAGGCTGCTGAATATGTAGAACAGATTCCCGGTGCATCCGATGTATTGGTTGAACAGGCTATGGGATTACCTCAGTTGCTGATTCATTATGACCGGAGCAAAATTGCGCGGTATGGAATTGATATTGAGGAACTGAATACTATTATCCGTACAGCCTATGCAGGAGAGACTGCCGGAGTCGTTTTTGAAAATGAGCGGCGTTTTGATCTGGTAGTTCGCCTGGATCAGGAAAAAGTGCGTGATCTGAATCTGGATAAACTGTTTGTCCGTACCGTAGAAGGTATTCAGATTCCGGTGAGTGAGGTGGCAAGTATAGATCTGGTGAATGGCCCGTTGCAGATTAATCGTGATGCCACGAAGCGCCGTATTGTAATTGGAGTGAACGTGCGTGATGCCGATATCCAGCAAGTGGTTTCTGCCATTCGTGAGTCTTTGGACAAGAATGTCAAGCTGAAGCCGGGATACTATTTTGAGTATGGTGGCCAGTTTGAGAATCTCCAGAATGCCATTCGTACACTGACATTGGTCATCCCGATTGCTTTGGTATTGATTTTGTTGCTTCTTTTCTTTGCATTCAGAAGCGTAATCTATTCCCTTGTGGTCTTCTCTACGGTTCCGCTGTCTCTGATCGGAGGTATTCTGGCCTTGTGGGTACGCGGGTTGCCGTTCAGCATCTCGGCAGGTGTTGGATTCATCGCCTTGTTTGGTGTTGCGGTTCTGAATGGTATATTGATGATTAACCATTTTAATGATTTGCGGAAGGAGAAAGAATACACTATGTGTACAAATCGGATTATTCGGAAAGGGTGTCATCACCTGTTGCGTCCGGTCTTTTTGACAGGACTGGTTGCTTCTTTAGGTTTTGTTCCGATGGCTGTTGCCACATCAGCCGGAGCAGAAGTACAGCGGCCGCTGGCTACGGTGGTTATTGGAGGTCTGATTGTCTCTACCATCCTGACATTGATTGTGATTCCCGTATTCTATCGGCTGGTCAATGAAATTTCCCGTTTGTGGATGCGGAAACGTCGTCTTCCGGTTCGTAAAAGCGGACTGATGCTGGTTCTGTTGCTGGGTTGTTCCTTATCATCCTTTGCGGCAGACGGAGGCAAGCCTGTTTCACTGGATGAGGCCATTCACATTGCGCTGGAGAACCATCCGCGTTTGAAGATGGCCACGGCAGAAATCAGTCGGGCACGGGCAACACGAGGAGAAATCTGGGACGGAGGAAGTACTTCGTTCAGTTATTCCTGGGGACAGTTGAACGGAGAATACCGCAACGACCACGAGTTGTCTGTGGAACAGTCTTTGGGATCATTGCTGACTCCTTTTTATAAGAATGCACTGGTCAATACGCAGGTGGAAAGAGGAGAAGCCTACCGGAACATGGTCAAGAAAGAAATCGTGGCCGAAGTAAAGCGTGCCTGGGCTTATTATCAGTATGCCTACAATTTGTATCAGCTGTACAATGAACAGGAGAGTCTGGCAGGAACTTTGCGTTCCAGTGGAGAATTGCGCTATCAGCAGGGCGACATCGATTTGTCTGAACGGAATATGATAACGACAATGGCTTCCGACCTGCATACCCGGTGGTTGCAGGCAAAGGATGAAGTCCGGCTGGCCGCCCGCCGGTTTGCCTGGGCCTGTTATGCCGATTCAGCCATTGTACCTCAGGATACTTCATTGTCCGTTCTTCCTTTCGATGAACGTTCTGCCCGGGAACTTTCACAAGATCATTTGAGTTACTTTTCCATGCAGGTCAAGGAAAAGAAGGATCTGTTGCGCATTGAGCGCAGTAAGTTCTTTCCGGAGTTCTCGGTAGGATATGCACAGCAAAAGATATTTCCGCTTCGGAAACTGGATTCCTGGATGGTCGGTATTTCTTTCCCGCTGCTGTTTTTCCCTCAGCAGAGCCGGAGCAAGCAGGCAAAAATAGACTGGCAGATTGCCAGCTATGAGGCCGATCAGAACCGGACTCAGTTGCAGAATAAGGTCGCAGACCTGCAGGGACGTATCAGCCAGCAGCGCAAGAGTCTGGATTATTATTCGGAAGCCGCCCTTCGCGAGGCAGATGCCTTGCAGGAAAGTTCGATGCTGAAGTTCCGTGAAAGTGAGATCGGTATTTCGGAACTGGTGCAGAGCCTGAATACAGTGAGAGAGATTCGTAAAGGATATATCGAGAATGTTTATAACTACAATGTCTCGTTGTTGGAAATGGAATTATATACAGAATAAACAAAAAGATATGAAACAGATTTGGATCGCATTAGCATTGTTGTTTGTAGCTGTGTCGTGTGGAAAAAGTTCAGATACGGCAGATGTAAAAGAAGAAACAACGCAGGAACGTACAGATACATTGGACATGGAATCAGATTCCGTAGATGCCGTGACGTCGGCTACTGCCGTGGCCAATGCCCCGTCTTTCAACGGAGTGATTATGCTTCCGCCGGAAAAGCATGCAACGGTTACGCTGATGATGGACGGAACGATTCAGGATATTCATTTGTTCCCCGGAGAGTATGTGAAGAAGGGAGAGGTTATCGCCACATTGAAAAATCCCGATTTTATCCGTCTTCAGCAGGAGTATCTGGATGCTTCGGCTCAGGTGGAATACCTTGAAAAGGAGTATGCCCGTCAGCAGAATCTGACTTCCCATGAAGCTGCCTCACAGAAGAAACTTCAGCAGAGCAAGGCTGAATATCTTTCCATGAAAGCACGTCTGGATGCCAGTGTCTCCCAACTGGAAATTTTAGGGATATCTCCTTCCGGCTTGCAGAAAGAGGGTATGCATACCTATCTGGAGATTAAGGCTCCGATCAGTGGTTATGTTACCAACATGCAGGTGAATGTCGGCAAATACTTCAATGTCGGTGAGCCGATCTGTGACGTGATAGACAAAAGTGCCCTGATGCTTCAGCTGACTGCCTATGAGAAAGATCTGGACAAACTGAAAGTGGGAGATACATTTGATTTTCATGTAAATGGAATGGGAGGAACTACTTTCAAGGCCACTTTGCTTTCCATCGACCAGATGGTGGACAATACGAACCGTTCTATCAAGATTTATGCGACGATCAATCATCCGGACGGTAATTTCCGTCCGGGAATGTATGTGTCGGCCCGAAAATCCGAAAAAAGTGAGTAATTTTGTTTCATGAAACTTTTCATGCCTAATAAATCTATATTGATCGTGAATGCCATCTCTGTCATGGTGGCATTCCTGATTCATTTGCCGGAAATGATTGCCTTGTCGGATATGATGCCCGATGAGGTGATCTTTCCGGGCATGCATTGGACGGATGTTTTCAATGAAGTGTTTTTCACCTATCTTTCCCTGCTGTTGCTGTTTTTTCTGAATGAACGTTTGTTCCGCTTCGGTGACACTCGGGTGAATATGGGATGGAAAAAACTGTTGCTGTCCTTTCTGGTCACCTGGATTGCCAGCAACCTGCTGGGAAAAGGCTTCGTGGCTCTTCATCAGCATTTTGATATTCCGGCCATTGATGCCTTGTTGCATCATTATCTGCATCCGTTGAGAGACTTTCTCATTTCTGTTGTGGTGACCGGAAGCTGCTATTTAATGTATCAGAACCGGAAAAGCAACATGGTACTGCTGGAGAATCAGCAGTTACGGACCGAGAACATTGCCAATCAGTATGAGACTTTGAAGAACCAGCTGAATCCGCACATGCTGTTCAATTCGCTGAATACGCTGTCCACGCTGATCCGGGAATCTTCAGACAGGGCGCAGGATTATTTGCAGGAACTCTCCCGGGTTCTGCGCTATACCTTGCAGGATAATGATTCCCATTCTGTTACTCTGGCAGAGGAAATGGACTTTGTACATGCTTATTTGTATCTGCTGAAGATGCGTTATGAAGAGAACCTGAATTTTGACATTCGTATTTCCTCTGATGCATTACAGAAGAAACTTCCTCCCATGGCCGTACAGATGCTTGTGGAGAATGCCGTCAAGCACAATGAAATCAGCCGGCGTCATCCGCTGACGGTTGTCATTTCAACTTCCGGAGACTGGATTACGGTAGAGAACCGGATTCAGCCCAAACTGACGGGAAATACGGGAACCCGGATCGGGCTGGACAATCTGGCCAAGCGTTACCGGCTGCTGTTTAAACAGGAAATTGTGGTGAAAGAGGAAAACAGTTGTTTCATTGTTAGTCTACCGCTGATATGAAAACATTGATTATAGAAGACGAAAAGGCTGCCTTGCGTAATCTGAAGGCCGTTATTAACGAAGTTTCTGCCGGGCTGGAAATTATCGGGGAGACAGACAGCATTGTGGATACCATCGAATGGTTTCAGACCCATCCGATGCCGGAACTTGTGTTTATGGATATTCATCTGGCAGACGGTTCGGCTTTTGAAGTGTTTGAGCATGTGGAGGTGAAATGTCCGATCATCTTTACCACTGCCTACGATGAATATGCTTTGCGGGCTTTTCATGTCAACAGCATTGCCTATCTGCTGAAACCGATCAACCGGAATGATTTGCAGAATGCACTGGACAAACTGGAGACCTTGTGCGGTACTGTGGGCGGACAGACCCCGCCTTTCGATTTTATGAAAGTCATGCATGAATTGAAGAAAGAGGAGAGTTACAAGACCCATTTCCTGGTACCGGCCAAAGGGGACAAACTGATTCCCATATCTGTAAACGACATTCTGTTTTTCTATATCAGTGACGGAATTGTCAAGGCAGTTGACCGGCATGCAGATGCATATATCTTTTCGCAGTCGTTGGACGAGCTGGTGGAACTGCTTAATCCGCGTGATTTCTTCAGAGTAAACCGTCAGTATCTGATCGCAAAGAAAGCCATTACGGATGTCAGCCTGTGGTTCAACGGGCGGCTGGTCATCAATCTGAAAGTTCCGGTTCCGGAGAAGATCATTGTCAGCAAAGCGAAGGTTTCGGAGTTTAAGGACTGGTTTTAAGTCTTCTTATTTTCGGATTTACCTCATTTTCGGTCAGTTTTCTCATATTTTTATCTTATCTTTGCCCCGCTATCACAAAGATAAGAAGATAAATGGAACGGAAACTGAAATCATATTTTTTGCTTGTCGTCAGCATACTTATGCTGGTGGCCTCAGTTTTTCCGCACCATCATCACGATTTATACTTCTGTGTAGCCCATGATCTGGAGACTTGTCCGGCTTCAGTGGAATGTCCGGATCACCTGCATCATACGGGTGATGAAGACAATCATGCATGCACTTCTTCATGCGTGACTCACTTTGCTTTTTCCGCTCCTGACAGTCACGGAACGGATCTTTCGCCAGCTTACAGTTACAGTCTGCTGATCTATCCTTTTTTGCTTACCCTCGAACGTTTGTCTTCGTTCGAAAATGACTTGCCTTGTCCCTTTTCTGCTTATATAGAGCGTCTGCACGCCCGGCATTTCGTGGCGTCTTCGGGACTGCGTGCACCTCCCTGTTTTCTGTCCTGACATCTTTCCCGGCAAAGAATGTCCGGGAACTCTTTGCAACCTGCTTGCAAGGACAATCCTTTATTTTTGCAGTATAAATCTTCCGGAGGGCGGTCGTTCGGGGCTGTCGGTTCCGGAACAATGAAAAATTAATCTATGAAAAAATCTATCATTACAGGAGTATTAGCTGTTTTTTTATTGGGTTCCTGTGGAACTCATGAACACAACCATGCGGAAGAAGGCCATGACCACGAGGCTGAGGCAGCTCACGGTCATGACGAGCATGATCACGAGGCGGAAGAAGCTCACAAGGGAGCTTCCAATGAAATTGTACTGACACCGGAAAAGGCTGAAGCTGCCGGTGTGAAAGTTGAAACGGTGGAGCCCGGTACTTTCCGTCAGGTGATTCCGGTGAGCGGACAGGTGATGGCTGCCCAGGGAGAAGAAGCCGTGGTTGTAGCCAATATGTCCGGTGTCGTTTCTTTTTCCGGACCGGTCACCGAAGGTATGCAGGTTGCTCAGGGAAGCAGTCTGCTGACCTTGTCTTCCGAAACTCTTCAGGACGGAGACCCTCTGAAGCGGGCACGTATTGCGTATGAGGCTGCCCGGAAAGAATATGAGCGGGCCGGAAAACTGGTGGAAAGCCAGATTGTTTCTCAAAAAGACTTCAATGTCATCCGTGAGAATTATGAGAATGCACGGCTGGCCTATGAAGCTCTCTCTCCCAGCAGCAATGGAAAAGGTGTGGCTGTCAAGTCACCGATGAGCGGATATGTGAAGTCCTGTCTGGTGAAAGCCGGCGATTATGTAACGGTCGGTCAGCCGTTGATGACTGTAACCAAGACCAGACGGCTGCAGCTGAAGGCTGAAGTTTCCGAACGTTATTATCCGGCACTGCAGCAAGTGTCGTCTGCCAATTTCAAGACTCCTTATTCGGATCATGTTTACCGGCTTGATGACTTGCAGGGACGCCTGCTGGCTTACGGAAAGGCTTCTGCTGAGGCTTCTTTCTATGTGCCGGTAACGTTTGAGTTCGATAATCGCGGCGATGTTGTTCCCGGCTCGTTTGTAGAAGTGTGGTTGCTGGGACGCGAACGTCAGGGAGTGATCAGTCTTCCTGTTTCAGCACTTACAGAAGAACAGGGACTGACTTTCGTCTATCTTCAGCTGGATGCTGAATGCTATCAGAAACAGGAAGTCAGGACCGGTGCTACGGATGGTGACCGTGTAGAAATCCTTTCCGGACTGAAAGGCGGAGAGAAAGTCGTTACTCAGGGAGCCATTCATGTGAAACTGGCTTCGGCCTCCAATGCGATTCCGGGTCATACCCATAACCATTAATTCCTGAAACGATGCTGAACAAGATTATACATTTTTCGCTTCAGAACCGCCTGCTGGTTCTGGTGGCATCCATCTTGCTGCTGGTCGGCGGAACGTATATGGCGTTCCATACCGAAGTTGATGTCTTTCCGGATCTGAATGCTCCGACGGTAGTGGTCATGACCGAGGCCAATGGTATGGCAGCTGAGGAAGTAGAACAACTGGTTACTTTCCCGATTGAAACGGCTGTAAACGGTGCAACTGGTGTTCGCCGGGTGCGTTCGTCTTCGACTACCGGTTTCTCTGTCGTATGGGTTGAGTTCGACTGGGATACGGATATTTACCTGGCCCGCCAGATTGTTTCCGAGAAACTGGCGGCTGTAGACGACGCTCTGCCTGACAATGTAGGCAAGCCGACACTGGGTCCCCAGTCTTCCATTCTGGGAGAATTGCTGATTGTCGGACTGACGGCAGACAGCACGTCCATGCTCGATCTCCGTACGATGGCCGACTGGACGATCCGTCCGCGTCTGCTTTCCACCGGAGGTGTGGCACAGGTTGCCGTGCTGGGAGGAGATATCAAGGAATATCAGATCCTGATTCATCCCGAACGCATGAAGCATTATGGCGTGACGCTGGCTGAAGTGATGGACGTGACACGGAGCATGAACCAGAACACCAGCGGTGGGGTGATTTATGAATATGGCAATGAATACATTGTGCGCGGCGTACTGGCGACAACCGACATCGAGCGGATGGGGCGCGCCGTTGTCAAGAATATAGGCGGAGCACCGGTCACGCTGAGCGATGTAGCCGACGTACGCATCGGTGCCCAGCAGCCGAAACTGGGTCTGGCTTCCGAAAAAGGAAAGCCCGCCGTTCTGATTACGGTGACCAAACAGCCCAATACCGGTACCATTGAACTGACTGAAAAGCTGGAAGCAGCCCTGAAGGACCTGCAGAAGAACCTGCCTGCCGATGTCCATATTTCGACCGACATTTTCCGTCAGTCACGTTTTATCGAAAGTTCAATCAGCAACGTACAGGAATCCTTGTATGAAGGTGCGATCTTTGTGGTAATCGTACTCTTCCTTTTCCTGGCAAATACCCGTACCACACTTATTTCACTGGTAACTCTGCCGTTGTCTCTGGTGGTAGCCATCCTGGTATTACACTACATGGGACTCAGCATCAATACCATGAGTCTGGGAGGTATGGCCATCGCTATCGGTTCGCTGGTGGACGATGCCATTGTTGACGTGGAAAATGTCTGGAAACATTTGCGTGAGAACCGCCTGTTGCCCGAAGGAGAACGGAGACCGGTCCGCGAAGTCGTATTCAATGCTTCGCGCGAAGTCCGTATGCCGATTCTGAACTCCACCCTTATCATTGTGGTCAGCTTCGTTCCCCTTTTCTTCCTGAGCGGTATGGAAGGTCGTATGCTGATCCCTCTGGGTATTGCCTTTATCGTTTCCCTCTTTGCTTCTACCATTGTAGCCTTGACGCTGACTCCGGTGTTGTGCAGCTATCTGCTGGGAACGGATCCGCGCAAGAAGGGCTTGCCCAAGGAGGCTTTTCTGGCCGTATGGCTGAAAAAATATTACGAACGCGGCCTGCTCTGGGCTTTGTCGCATAAGAAAGCTGTGCTGGGAGTGACTGTCGGACTGTTTGCTGTCGCTGTGGGATGTTTCTGTACGCTGGGAAGCAGTTTCCTTCCTCCGTTCAATGAAGGATCGTTCACCATCAATGTCAGCTCCATGCCGGGTATTTCTCTGGAAGAGTCAGACAAGATCGGACGTCAGGCCGAGGAACTGTTGCTGTCGATTCCGGAGATTCAGACTGTAGCGCGTAAGACCGGTCGTGCGGAACTGGACGAACATGCCCTGGGAGTCAACGTTTCCGAGATCGAAGCGCCTTTTGAACTGAAAGACCGTTCGCATGCCGAGGTGCTGGCCGATGTACGTCAGAAGCTGTCTGTGATTACGGGTGCCAACATCGAGATCGGACAACCGATCAGTCACCGTATTGATGCGATGTTGAGCGGTACGCAGGCCAGCATTGCGATCAAGCTGTTCGGTGACGATCTGAACCGCATGTTTACGATCGGTAATCAGATCAAGGATGCAGTTTCGGATGTGGAAGGTGTGGCCGACCTGAATGTGGAGCAGCAGATCGAACGCCCGGAACTGAAAATCATTCCCCGTCGGGAGATGCTGGCCAAGTATGGCATTTCTCTGCCCCGTTTCAATGAATTTGTAACGGTAAACATGGCGGGAGAAGTCGTATCGCAGGTTTATGAACAGGGCAAGGCCTTCAACCTGGTGGTACGTGCAGATGAAGATAACCGCGGTTCGATGGAGCGTATCAAGGACCTGATGATCGATGACGGACAGGGCCGCAAGATTCCGCTCTCGTACGTGGCAGATGTCGTTTCGGCCATGGGACCCAATACGATCAACCGTGAGAATGTGAAGCGTAAGATCGTGATCTCTGCCAACACCAGCGGACGTGACCTGCGCAGCGTGGTGAACGATATCCAGGAACGTGTCAACGAAAAAATCCAGTTGCCCGAAGGATATCACATTGAATATGGCGGACAGTTTGAAAGCGAACAGGCAGCCAGCCGTACCTTGCTGCTGACTTCTCTGATGAGTATTGTCGTGATCTTCCTGCTGCTTTACATGCAGTTCCACAATGCAGCCCAGAGCGGAGTGATTCTGCTGAATCTTCCGCTGGCCCTGATCGGAGGTGTGTTTGCCCTGATGCTGACGACCGGAGAAATGAGTATTCCGGCCATCATCGGCTTTATTTCACTCTTCGGTATCGCTACCCGTAACGGAATGTTGCTGATCAGTCACTATAATACCTTGCGCGAAGAACAGGGAATGGGACTGCGTGAAAGCATTGTCCATGGCTCTTTGGATCGTCTGAATCCGATTCTGATGACCGCCTTGTCGTCGGCACTTGCTCTGATCCCTCTGGCCTTGCGCGGAGGACTGCCCGGCAACGAAATCCAAAGCCCGATGGCCAAGGTTATTCTGGGAGGTCTGCTGACATCTACTTTCCTGAACGCCTTCATCATTCCTATTGTCTATGAGTTGATGAACCGCCGGAAGGCCGGTAACTGACCGGATATCAGTCAATCTTGTTTAAATTGCTAAATTATGAACATCAAGAAAATATATTGGATACTGGCATTGGGAGGCGTTCTGACAGGAGCGCCCCTGCATGCCCAGACGATCGAAGCGGTGCTTCGTTCCGTGGAACAGAACAACAAGGAACTGCAGGCCGGACAATATGCGGCCGAGGCCGGTAAAATGGAAGTGCAGACGCAGAACAACCTGGAAGATCCGAGTGTGGAATACAGCCCGTTTTATGCCGACGGTGTGACCGGAATGGCCAGTTCCGAACTGGTGGTCAAGCAGGGATTTGAGTTCCCGACCCGTTATGTGGCACGCCGCAGTTCGGGCAAGTTGCAGCAGGAAGTCATTGACCGCCAGCACCGGCTTTTGCGGCAGGATGTTCTGCTGCGGGCCAAGAATCTCTGTCTGGACCTGATCGGACTGAACCAGGAACGCCTTTTGCTGGAGGAACGCCGGAAGAATGCTGACGAACTGCTGGTACTTTTTGAGAAGCGGCTGAGTGAGGGCGATGCCAGTGCGCTTGAAGTCAACAAGATCAAGATGGAGCGCATGAATGTGCAGACCGAAGCCGCACAGAACGCGGCTGCCCACCGGACTGCCTTGCAGCAGTTGCTGGCCATGAACGGGAACCAGCCTCTGGAGTTTGACGAAACGTCTTACCCGAATGTGCCTCCTGTTGCAGACTATAATACGCTGTATGACGAGGTGATCGCCTCGGATGTTGCTTTGCAGACAGCCGATGCCCAGGTGCGTGCGGCCGAAAAAGAAGTGAGTGTCAACAAACAGAACTGGCTTCCCAGCATCGAAGTCGGTTACCGTCGCAATACGTCTATGGGCGAGAAAAGCAACGGTTTCCTGATCGGAGGAAGCCTTCCTCTGTTCTCGAACCGCAAGAAACTGAAAATTGCGCGCGCCCAGGCCAGCAGTGCCCGGATGCAGCTGGATAATACCCGTCTGCAGGTGGAAGCCCAGGTACAGGGAAAATTCAACGAGATGACCCAACTGCATGAGGCTATGCAGGCCTATGACATCCGTCTGATGCATCAGACTCTCCGTATGCTTCGGGATGCAGTGGAAGCCGGACAGCTTTCCATTATCGAATTTTATGTGGAAGCCGAGAATGTATATCAGAACCTTCAGGCTTATAACAAACTGGAGAACCAGTATCAGAAACTGATGGCGGAAATCTACAAGAACCGCCTGTAAACAGCAACCGGCAGCGGTCTGTCAGGAACTTCCGGATCATCCGGTTTTCCTGCGGTTCCGCTGCCGGTTGTCCTATACGAAAGGTTGACCGTACAATCCGGCCGCAACGACCGGTCAATGCAAAAAATCGACCGCACGATGAGCCCGCAACGACCGCACGATGAGGCTCAATCGACCGCACGATTCAGCCCCAACGACCGCATAATTCCAGCCCTTTCTTCAGAAGGCTTTTTCTGCTTCTTTATTCCTTCCTTTACCCTCTTCCATACGTCGCAGTTTCCTATGAAAAAAGCCGGAGACGTTTTTTTAAAAGCCCGAAGTCTTTTCCTTTAAACGCCGAAACGTTTTCTTTCATTCGCCGAAACGTTTTTTCAAAAGCCCGGCACAGCTTCCTGAAAGCCGGAAGAACATGGGGAAGCAGACGTCGCAGCCGGTTCATAAAATGACTTTTTCCGCAAATTAATCTTCTTTCCGCACCTTTTTCCTCCTGTATTTTTCGTATTTTTGCCTGCTGATTAAAAGATTAATACATTTAGAGACATGCCGTTAAATTTACCAGACAGGCTTCCTGCCATTGATTTGCTGAAGGAAGAAAATATATTTGTGATTGATAATTCACGGGCCAGCACTCAGGATATCCGTCCGCTGAAGATTGTCGTGCTGAATCTGATGCCCATTAAAATAACCACGGAGACCGACCTGATCCGTCTGCTCTCCAATTCTCCCTTGCAGATTGAGGTCAGTTTCATGAAACTGAAGAGTCATACTTCCAAGAATACTCCCATTGAGCACATGAAAGCATTTTACCGTGACTTCGAACTGATGCGCGATGAAAAGTTTGACGGTATGATTATCACCGGTGCTCCCGTGGAACATCTGGAGTTTGAGGAGGTCAACTACTGGGAAGAGATCTCGGAAATATTCCGCTGGACCCGTTCGCATGTCACTTCTACATTCTATATCTGCTGGGCAGCACAGGCCGGACTGTACTATCATTACGGAGTGCCCAAGCATCCGCTGGACCGGAAGATGTTCGGTATCTTTGAACATCACATTTGCGACGGCTTCCAGAAACTGCCGATCTTCCGCGGATTTGATGATGTTTTCCATGTTCCTCACAGCCGTCACACCGAGGTGCGCCGCGAGGACATAGAGCGCTGTCCTGCCCTTCAGATCATTTCCGAGTCGGCTGATTCGGGGGTACACATGGTGATGGCCCGCGGAGGACGTGAATTCTTCGTGACCGGACATTCCGAATATTCTCCTTATACGCTGGACGGAGAATACCGGCGTGACCTGGCGAAAGGCCTGCCCATTGACATGCCGAAAAACTATTACCGGAATGATGATCCCGAACAGGGACCGCTGGTACGCTGGAGAAGCACGGCCAACCTGCTGTTCTCCAACTGGCTGAATTATTATGTATATCAGGAAACTCCTTACGATATTAACGAAATCAACGAATGATCAGACAACGTCCTATCGAACTGCTGGCTCCAGCCAGGAACCTGGAGTGCGGCATGGAAGCCATTAATCATGGAGCGGATGCCGTTTACATCGGTGCTCCCCGTTTCGGTGCCCGCGCGGCAGCTGGAAATTCTCTGGAAGATATTGCCGCCCTGGTGCGCTATGCACATCTTTACAATGCGCGTATTTATGTTACCGTCAATACGATTCTGAAAGACGACGAACTTCAGGACACGGAAGCCATGATCTGGGATCTGTACCGTGCCGGTGTGGATGCACTGATCGTGCAGGATATGGGGATTACCCGCCTGAAGCTTCCTCCCATTCCGCTGCATGCCAGTACGCAGATGGATAACCGTACGTCGCAGAAAGTGAAGTTTTTGGCTGAGGCCGGTTTCCGTCAGGTGGTGCTCGCACGCGAACTGACGCTGGAAGAGATTGCGGCGATTCACCGGGATTGTCCCGACACGCCTCTCGAAGTATTTGTTCATGGAGCCTTGTGTGTGAGCTACAGCGGTCAGTGTTACGCCAGTCAGGCCTGTTACGGCCGCAGTGCGAACCGTGGAGAGTGTGCCCAGTTCTGCCGGTTGGGATTCGATCTGGTGGATGCCGACGGGAAAGTGATTGTCCGCAACAAGCATCTGCTTTCGCTGAAAGATATGAATCAGAGCGAGAATCTGGAAGCCCTGCTGGATGCAGGAGCTTCGTCGCTGAAGATCGAAGGCCGCCTGAAGGATGTATCGTATGTCAAGAATGTGACGGCTTATTACCGTCAGCGTCTGGACGCGATTCTGAAGCGTCGCAAGGAATATTGCCGGGCTTCTTCCGGAAGTGTCCGGCTGGATTTCCGTCCGCAGCTGGACAAAAGTTTCAGCCGCGGCTTTACGGATTATTTTGTACGCGGACGCAATGTCGGCATTTTCTCGTTTGATACCCCCAAGTCTTTGGGTGAGGAGATGGGAACCGTCAAGGAAATCCGCGGTAATTACCTGACAGTGGCAGGTGTGAAACCCTTTAGCAACGGCGATGGCATATGCTTTCTGGATGAGCAGGGCCGTCTGCAGGGATTCCGTGTAAACCGGGTGGAAAACAACAAGCTCTTCCCGCAGGAAATGCCGCGTGTGAAGCCTAAGACCGTGCTGTACCGGAACTTCGACCAGGAGTTTGAGAAGCAGATGCAGAAGAAGTCTGCCGAACGGAAGATTGCCGTATCCATGACACTGGCTGAAAACAATTTCGGCTTTACGCTGAGTCTGGAGGACGAAGACGACAACCGCATCAGTGTAGTCCTGCCGCGTGTGAAAGAACTGGCCCGCACTCCGCAGGCAGACAACCTGCGCAACCAGCTGGGCAAACTGGGAAATACTCCCTTTGAATGTACACGTCTGGATCTGGTCCTGACGGATAACTGGTTCATTCCTTCTTCGGAAATCGCTGACCTGCGCCGCCGGGCTGTGGAAAAACTGCTGGAAGCGCGCCGCATCAATTATCCGGCAGAACTAGCCGTACTTCCCGTTACTCATCATGCTTTCCCTGAAAAGGAACTGACTTATCTGGGCAATGTGATGAACAAGGAAGCTTTCGGTTTCTATCATCAGCATGGAGTGAAACGGATTGCTCCCGCCTTTGAACAGGAAGCTCCCCGTGAAGCAGTCCTGATGTTCTGCAAACATTGCATCCGTTACAGCATGGGATGGTGTCCGCAGCACCAGAAAGTCCGTTCGCCTTATCGGGAGCCATTTTATCTGGTGAGCGGAGACGGGCGCCGTTTCCGGCTCCAGTTTGACTGTAAGGCGTGTCAGATGAAAGTGATGGCTGAAGAATAAACGATGAAGAGATGAGGGGAAAACTGTTTTTGATCGGATGTCTGCTGCTGACGGTTATTCTGGCAGCCTGTCATTATCGGATTGCGGAGACCGTCGTCCCGGCTGAGGGAAGGGAAGGAGCGGACTCTCTGGTGACCGACAGCTGTCTGTATTCGCTGAATGCGAACTTTCAGGTGACGGCAGACACTTTGTGGCTGCACCAGCTGCCGCTCACCGATTCAATTCCGGTCTGCCGGGATGATGAACTGGTGGTGGCTGAAATATCCGTCCACAGCGAAGACACGATCGGCCAACGGTGGGTAAAAGTGGCCCGCGATCAGTCCACGATCGGCTGGGTACGCGAAAAGGACTTGCTGAAAGAGGTTGTTCCGGTCGATCCGATTTCCCAGTGCATCCATTGGTTCAGCAGTTCTCACGCCTTGCCTTTCTTCATCATACTGGGTGTGTTTTTTCTGGCTTACGCTTATCGGGCGGTTCACCGGAAACAGATCCGTCTGATCTGGCTGAACGACATTGACAGTGTTTTCCCGATCACGCTTTCCTGGCTCATGGCTGCTGCTGCGACGCTATATAACAGTCTGCAGCATTTTGTGCCTGAGACCTGGGAGCGTTATTACTATAATCCGACGCTGAATCCTTTTGAACTGCCGTTTATTTTGTCTTTGTTCATCATCAGCGTGGCGCTGATCCTGCTGGTATCAGTGGCATTGCTCGACGATCTTTTCCATCAGACTTCGCTGGAGGTTGCCTTCTTTTATCTGGTTGGTCTGGCAGCCTGCTGCATTTTCCTTTATATCTTTTTCACGATGGTCTGGATCTGGCTGGCTTATCTTTGCTTTGTGGCCTACACGGCCTGGTGTGTGTCCCGTCTTCGGAAATCGGGAGCCTATCCTTATGCCTGCGGAGCCTGTGGCGCGAAAATGCGGACAAAAGGAGTTTGTCCGCATTGTGGTGCCATCAATGAATAGTGTCTTCTTCCGTTCCGTTGAAAGGAGCCGTCAGTTCGTCAATCAGTCTGGTATATCTGCTTCCGCATTGCTGGAGCCGCAGCCGGGCAGTCTGTGCGGTATGGAGGTAGCGTGTAATCGTTTTCTCCTCAACCGGCATGCCGCAGCGGAGAGCATTCTGGAGTCCGTCACTTTGTGCATAGAGAATCCGTACCAGCTCTTCATCACAGGCCAGCAGCCGTTCCGGTGACAGGGTGAGATACCAGTCTGCATATTGGGTCCGGTCGGTATACCAGTCCATCCAATGCCTGATTCCCAGGGAAGTTTCTCCCAGCAGCTGGTAAAGTATGCCGATCCGGTCGGAATAACCATATTTGTCGGTCTGTACGGCGGGATTCCGGATCTCCTGGCAACAGCGGTCGAGCAGGCGGCGGGCCCGCAGGGTATCTCCTTGCTGATAAAGACGTTCGGCAGTTTCCGTCATGATGCATCGCAGGGAAAGTACCATCCGGATATTGGTTTCGTCCAGATACAGCTCCGGGTTGTCCAGTCCTCCGTACCGGAATTTCTCCATCAGGTTCCGGTAAGTTTTGTCCGTATCGATGGCAGCTCCGGCAGCCACTGCATCGTAAGGTACGATGCGTTGTGCCAGTCCTTCCTGTACCAGATTGCGGCTGATGTCCAGATATTCCTCGATTCTCATCGTGGAGGCGACGTAGAGCGGGCGTTCCCAGTTGCACGAACTGATCAGATCAATCAGCATCAGGCTGGAGCGGGTCAGGTAGCCTCGTCCTTTCAGACGGATGATCATGGTATCGGGGATTTCTGTGCCTTCGGGAATCAGCATCCCTGAACGGCATACTGCCTCTTTGTCTACCGGGATATGGATTTCGTCCGTCGGAATACAGCGTAAGTCGGCTTTGTCGCTTGTAAGCCAGTGGCGGACAATGTTCTTCCATTCCCAGGGATCTTCCCCGAAAGGCTTTTCATCAGGATGCTCCCGATAGAAAGTTTCAATCTGTTCTTTCAGGCGGATAGCAGTTCCGTTTTCATCCTGCCCGACAACAGGATTTACGCTGACCGCATCATTCACTCCGTCCCGGTAATAAGCCCGCGGAATGGAGAAGGGAAGTCCGGGCGAGCTGTAGGCCGGACGTTTCATCTGGTCTGCATACCAGCCTCCGCTCAGATACATCAGGTTGCAGACACGTGTATCGGTGCGTATGTTTTCCACTTCAGTGCTATACCACAGTGGGAAGGTTTCGTTGTCGCCGTTGACAAACAGAACGGGGTTTCCCTTCTCCTGCAATGTGTACAGGTAATTCTGTCCCATGTCATGGCAGACCATTCTTCTGCTGCGGTCATGGTCATCCCATGTCTGGCTTGCCATTTGCAGGGGAATCAGGATTCCCACTATTCCGGCCAGAAGAACGGCAGCCGCCGGTTTCAGTTTCCGTTTCAGCAGAGCAGCAATGCCGGCAACTCCCATTCCGGTCCAGATGGCAAAGGCATAAAATGAACCGGCGTATGCATAGTCCCGTTCACGCGGCTGGGTGGGAGCCTGGTTCAGGTAAAGAATGATGGCCAGTCCGGTCATGAGAAACAATAGCAGGACGATGTTGAACTGCTGATTTCCTTTCTGTCCTTTTCGCAGCTGCCAGCAGATGCCCAGTAAGCCCAGCAGCAAAGGAAGTCCGTAATATACGTTGTGTCCCTTGTTGTGTTTCTGCGAGTCGGGTAAAGCTTCCGGGTCACCGGTGAGATACCGGTCGATGAAGGAAAAGCCGGTGATCCAGTTGCCGTGATCCGGTAGTCCGTTTCCCTGTACATCGTCCTGTCGGCCTACAAAGTTCCACAGAAAATAGCGGATATACATAAAGTTGACCTGATAAGTCAGGAAATAACGGAGATTATCCCAGGCCGAGGGAATCTCTATGGAAGTCATTTCTCCGGAAGCCTTGTCATAATAGGTTACGGTTTTTCCCTGCATGGTTCCCAGCCAGCTCTTATAAGCATCGGCATACTGGTCGTTATACATACGGGGAAACCATACGCAGGTTTCCGGCTGATATAGCGGTTTGAGTTTGTGTCCGGTTACTACATATTCGTGCCGGGTACTGTCAGCAGTCCAGTCTTTCCGCCGGTATTGTGGCTCTGTTTCCTGGTAGTCGTAGCTGAGGTATCCGTCTTTTTCCTTGAGAGCCCGTGGAGAAGCGAAGGTCGGTCCGTACAGAAGCGGGGTGTCACCGTACTGTTCACGCCCCAGATAGTCTTTGAGCGTGAAAGGGTCTTCGGGCGATTGCTGGTCCATCGGTGTATTGGCGGCCGACCGGATCAGAATGACGGCATACGACGAATAACCGACGGTCATCATCAGCAGACTGAAGCTTAGTACATGAAGTATGCGCCATGCAGCTCCTTCCGGATGTTGCCTGAGATAACGCCGGAGCAAAAAGAGACATCCGAAGGCAAGGATGGCTGAAAGCAGCACGGTAAAGAGGGTATTTCCCTGCATGGTGATGCCCAGCAGCAGGAGACTGAGCAGGAAAGCGAGGCTCATGCGCATCGGATGACTGGAACGGATGCTTTCGGCACAGCTCCAGATCAGGACTCCCATCAACAGCAGCACATAGAGCAGCATACCGGAGTTGTAGGCTGCATGAAGGCCGTTGACCAGAGCCAGTTCGAATTGTCCGGCCACTTTCATCACGCCCGGAACAATACCATAAAGCACGAAGGCTACCAGCAGACAGGAAAGGAACAGGGCCAGTAAGGTACCTTTCAGGGTAGGCTGTTTCCATTTCCGGTAATAGAAGAGCAGTCCGGCAGCCGGAATGCAGAGTAGATTGAGCAGATGAACCCCGATGGACAGACCGATGAGATAGGCCAGCAGGATCAGCCAGCGGTCGCTTCGGGGAGAGTCGGCTTCTTCTTCCCAGCGCAGCATCAGCCAGAATGCTACGGCCGTGAAGAAGGAAGAGAAGGCATAGACTTCACCTTCCACCGCGGAGAACCAGAAGGTATCACTGAACGTATAGACCAGCGCACCGGCAAATCCGCATCCCATGATCAGAAAGATCTGTTCGGGCCGCAGGTTTTCTCCGTCTCCGTTACCGGCAATCAGCTGTCGGGTGAGATGAGTGATGGTCCAGAATAGAAACAAGATGCAGCCGGCACTCAGCAGGGCATTCATGATATTAATAAGAAGAGCAATTTGTGCAGGATCTCCGGCCAGTTGGGAAATGACATTACCGGTCAGCATGAAGAACGGAGCACCGGGCGGATGACCGACTTCCAGTTTGGCTGCCGAAAGGATGAATTCCGGACAATCCCAGAAGCTGGCAGAAGGTTCTACTGTCAGCGTATAGACGATGGCGGCCAGGATAAAAGATACCCATCCGCACACACGGTTGATGGTTCGATAGGATCGCATAATCAATCAGTTTGGTTTATGCGACAAAGTTACTCCGGATTGAAGAGACACTCAAGCAAGGGATGCGGACATTTAATGAGTCCGTTATCTTTTTCTACTTATTGATAATCAATAGGTAATATCTGATCAGTCAAGAACGGGCATGCGGACATTTGTCCGTTTCCCTATCCGCAGGAGGCTGCTTCTCTGCAGGATGCTGATGGTAATTCAGCTTCCATTTTCTTCTGGATCCGGAACTTGGCTTTCGTGACAGATCCCGGTGAGATTCCGTAGAATATGGCCATTTGTCCGGTTGTGAATCCCAGGCGCATGAGGTAACAAAGTTCCCGGTCACGTCCGGTCAGTCCTTTTATTTTCCGGATCGTCTGAGAATATCCGTCATAGAGAATATCCATGAAATCAATCAGAACCTGCCAGTCCTCCTCGCTGGAGACAGGCATGAAAGCCGGTTTGTTTTTCATCCGGTTCAACAGCTCCACGGCTTTCAGACTGTTTTCGGAAAGCAGTAATTGTTCCCGGTTACGGAGAGACTGCTCCTTTTCCCGCATCTGCTGTTCCTGTTGCAGGTAGTACGCCAGTTCTTCGTGGAGCAGGCGGTTTTCTTCGAGCGAAGCGTGGCTCTCTTCCAGCGTCCGTTGCAGTTCCCGGATATGTGTATGGCTGTTGAAAAGTTCAGTCTGGTAGTTTTCGATTTTCTTCCGGTTTTCGTCCAGCAGACTTTTGAACCACTGGATTTCTTTTTCCCGGCGTTGTTCTTCGTGCTTTTTGCGGCGGTAGGTGATGAACAGCAGGGTGAGCAGAAGCAAGATGATTCCCAGTCCGACAGACAGATGAGTCAGTCTTTCATTCCGGATCCGTTCAGCCTGCAGCTGAGCCTTTTGCTGTTTGTAGCGTGCCTCCCAGTTCAGCAATTGCTCACGTTCGTACAGTGAACAGATGGAATCTTTCTGTTCGGCAAGGATTGATGAAGTCAGCCGGGTGCTTTCGGAAAGAAGGCCGGAAAGGTTGTTTTTGCTTGCAATTTGCTGGCTGAGTTCCTTAAAATAGCGGGCGGTGTCTCCCTGATTCAATAAAGTATAGTCGAGGCTGAGCCGGCTGGTTGTTTCGTACAGAAGCCGATGGTCTTCCGTACGTTGTGCAAGGTTGTAGCCTTTCCGATGGTTTTCAACAGCCTTCTCATAAAGACCGTACCGGAAAAGCAGATCGCCTAACTGATTGTATGTATTGGCTTTTAACACTGTATCCCGTTCTTCTCCCAGCAGATCCAGGGCATCCCAGTAGCAGATCAGTGCCTGTTTGACCTTGTTTTCCTGTTCAAACCGTTTGCCGTCCTGCAGTAGCTGATGTACCTGGGTGGCAGTATTTTTACCGGAAGAACTTTCCTGCGGCGCACAGGAAGTAATTGTGATTGTCCATAACAGGAAAAACAAGTAAGGAAGGATTTTCATGGTAATTGTTTTAATGTCCGAACAAAATTAGAAAAAAATCGGAATATCCGGACTTTAAATCAGTTGGAATCTGTTGTTAAAATTCAGGCGAAGATCCCCCTGTAACAACGGGGCATCTTCGCCTGGGCATCATGGAAGGATTTATTCAAAATCACTTTGCTGCTTCTCCACCTCTTTCAGTTTCAGACGGTTCAGCTCCTGCTGTAGCTGGTGGATCCGCTTTTCACAGTCGGATGTGCCAACGGACGTACTGGCAGAATTGCGTACATCTTTTGTTTCAGCTTCCCTGACTTCTTCCGGATTGGCAATGAGCGGATGAGCCGCCTTACGGGTCGGAATGATCAGTTCGGCCGATACGGGGGTATGCTTTCCTTGCCATACCACGGACGCACGCACTTTGATCTCTCCGGGAGTAGTCGTTGTGCGAACCAGTACAGGAGCGGTTCCCCACAAAACAGGACGCGGATTGGTAAAGGTCTCTTCATTGGCTATTAACTGGCCCGGACCTTCAATTTCAAACTGAATTTCATAATTGTTCAGGCGTTTGATATTTCCGTTATCGTCGCTGACTGCTGCGATTACCGTTACGATATCGGAACCATCGGCTGTGGCCTGTACCTGTTCATCGTCTGCCCATAATAGGAGTTTGGAAGGACGGCGTGAAGGCATAACCTTATGAGTAGCCACTACCTTTCCGTCGATCAGCCCTTCTGCAAGCAGATAAGAATCGGCATGCTTCCGGTCGCGTGCCAACTGCTTGTCATGCATCACATCGAATACATCCTTGAACGTAATAATGGGTGAGGGCATTCCTTCCTTGGTCTGCGGCTTGTGGTAAGTTTGTGTCTGGCCATCTTTGCAGAAAGTCAGGCGGACTTCTTCGCAATTGCTGTAGACCGTGACATCTTTGGGCGAGAAAGGAGTCATCGCATTGGCAATGTACACCATCGGTCCGTTGTCGGCAATCAGTTCCGGATTTTTTTGAGCCGGTCTTTGAGAGCAGAACATATAATAGGAAAGTTTAGGCTGGCGGAAAGCATCCATGATTCCTCCGTAGAACGGATCGGGATGATATCCCCGCTGATGGTCGAAAGAATGCCAGAGACATCCGCCGACATGCTGTCTCGGATTGCGGTAAAGAACATCGTAGCATGTGTATGGATAATCTGTTTTGGCATATCCTTGTGCCTGGACGAGCATCGGTACTTCTCCCCATCCCCGGTTGACACGGCTGGGGGAGTTGTGGGAGTTCCAGTCGTCTACATTGTCTCCCCATTCCCGGGTGAAATAACTGATATTGGGATCGAGTTTATCTGTATTGAATGCCCCTCCCATGCCGTTTAGCGGGTGAGTAAACTGAACCGGGAAGTATTCGTGGCCCAAAGCCGTGACATCACATCCGGCATAACAATACGGATAAGGGTATTCTTCTTTGAGGATATTGACTACATTCTTGGCGAATTCTGCCGGATACCAGGTTTCATTCAGAATCGGTTCCCACATCCATACCGAAGGATGGTTGCGGTCACGGCGAACCATGTTCCGGATGTCGCTGTATACCCGTTCGGCAAAAATCGGAGCTTCGTTCCAGAACTGCCATCCCGGAGTATTGACGATGACGAAAAGTCCCAGTTCGTCACAAGCATCCATGAAGGCCGGATCCTGCGGATAATGGGCATTCCGGATGACACGTAAACCGGCGTCACGCAATTTCTTGGCATCTCGCCAGTGAAGACTGTTGGACAAGGCATTGCCGATTATGGCAAAGTCCTGGTGACGGTTTGCTCCGATCAGAGGTTCCGGATAAGGTTTTCCGTTTAGCCAGAATCCGTCTTTTCCTTTGAATTCAATGCTTCGGATACCGATACGGCGACTGTATCCGTCTGTCACATGACCGTTTTTGTCTTTTACATAGACACGCAGCGAGTAAAGGTACGGAGAGTCGGGTGACCACAGGTGAGGATTTTCTACCTGAGTCTGGACAGAAAACTGACGTGCCTTTCCTTTGCCGACGGACAAGCTTTTTTCCTGCGTAAATATCTGTTTTCCTTCCCGGTCCCATAATTCATAGACCAGTTTTCCGTTGAAGGACTTTCCGGATTCGTTACGGATGTGTGCATCCATTCTGATTTTTGCAGACTGGTCAGATACCTGGTCGTAAGAAACGAAAAGTCCTCCTCCTGCTGTTTCATTTTCATAGTTGGGATCAGTGATGTACACATCATTGTGTGCAATCATCCAGCAATCCCGGTAAATACCGCCGAAGTAAGCAAAATCGAGCATGTCCTGAGTCTTTCCCGGCGGATAAGACGGGTCGTCACTATTGTCGGCCCATACGGCGATAATATTGTCTTCACCATATTTCAAAGCTGAGGTAACATCTACGATTACCGGCAGAAATCCTCCAAAATGTTCTTTGAGGAGTTTTCCATTCACCCAGACTTTTGATTTGCCCATGATGGCTTCGAAGTGAAGGAAAAGCTTTTTTCCTTTCCAGGATGTTTCGGGAGTAAAGTGTTTCCGGTACCAGACTTCTCCTTGATAGTTGATGCATCCGCTGGCTTCGGCAGGCAGGTATTCTATTCCGTCGGGCAGTGATACAACGTTCCATTCCCGGTCGTTGTAGTCTGTTTGTTCAGCTCCTTCTGCTGCTCCTTTGTGAAAGCGCCATCCGGGATTCATGCTATAAACGGTTCGTCCGGTATTCGGCAGCTCATAGAAACCCGCAGTAGAATAAGTTGGCTGATAGTCAGCTCGGGCTGTCAGGGTAAGGAAAGCCCATAAACAGACTGTCAGTAATGTGGTGAGATGTTTCATAAGTATATTGTTTCAGTGATAATAGGTTTATTCTTTTTGTTTGATTCGGATGAATAGAATATCTTCCGGTGTGAGAGATTCTATGGTAATGGACTGGGGCTTTGCTTTTTGCATCTTAACTGTTTTTTGGATTGTGTTCTTTCCCAGTCGATGGATATCCAGTTGGTATTTCCCGCTTGCCATACATTCCAGCTGAATGGTAAGATCGGCAGGTTGTGCATGGACAGAATCCTGATCAGCTGCGAATGGAGAATGATATATGAGCGCAAGCGTTTCTTTGTTGTCTACCTGCAGATGACTCGCGTGGAAAGAATGTCCTTCTTCAGGGATGCATCGCATGTATCCATAACCGGGAAGACCTGCATAAATGATATCTTCGTTTTCTTTGATCGCTTTAAACATATTGGTTAAAGTGAGACGGGCATTCAAAGAGTCCGGTAATTCTTTTCGTACTTCTCCATAGCAGTAGACTCCGAATCCCTGGGCTCCTCTTTCCAAAGAATGCAGAACAAACGAATTAAAGTGATGTGGAGTATTAAAATATCCGATACCGATTTCGGATGGAACGAGTATCGGCAGACTGTAGTTGTAGCTTCCTTCATTGTACCGGGTGTCAAGTCCGAGCAAGGCTTGGTATCCCCATTGTTTATATAACATGGTTCCGATGGCGTCCAGATTTCCGTCTGCATAAGTGGAAGCGCTGGTCCCGGTCATCTTGACCCGTTCAGGTTCTCCGGCTTCTGCTTGTCCGGCATCCAGGTTAAAGGATAGTATTTTGTAAGGATCTCCTTCATGATAAGCAGAAGTAAACTGTTTCCACCACCAGTTCATGGCTTCCTTCTTAAACTGTTCGTAACTGGTCTTGTTGGTTTTTGCCTTCCATTCTTCGAAAAGTTCTTGAGTTATGGGATTGTAATCGCTCTGATCCAGGAAACTGAAACCCTCTTCGTTTCCTAACTGTACTCCGATAACGGTATTGCTGTTCCGATAATGAGTGGCCAGGTTATAAAGCATTCTGCGAATTCTGGTAAAGATCTCAGGATGTCCGTATACATGAAGCGGGCGGATTCCTCCTTTGTCAATCAAAGTTTTGATATCTTTATATATTTCTCCTTTTTGTGAAGGCCATTGCATTGTATAATTGCAGGAATCTCTGTCATCGAGATGGAATGTCCATGCTGTTTCGCATTGCAGGGAGGGAACTCTGTCTTGTGCATGCAAAAAGAGAATCCATTGTAGTTTCATATTCTGCCGTTCAGCGGCATTTACGACCTGATCAGCAAATGTAAAATCGAAAGTATTGTCAGCCGGTTCGATGTCTTCCCAATGCAGCATGACGTATGCCGTATTGGCTCCAATCTGTTTCATGTCTGCAAATACGGTGTCATAATCGGTCTGCGGATCATATCGGGTATCCCAATATCCGGTTTCTATGGCCTGGATATAAAAGGGCTGCATGCTTCCGTTCTGACGGGTCATATAAGTTATTTTCCCGTTAGGAAGTCGGACTAATCCGCAATTGGAAGGGATCGTATCTTTGTAGGTGTAGTCGGTTACTATGGCTGAACGGGGAGTAAACCGGCTCATAAAAGGAGGAGCATCACTGACCTGGGCATTAAGATTCAAGGATTGGATAAGAAGTAAACAACAAGCAGGTAAAAGTATTTTTTTCATGGTGATATAGGTTTAATGGTTATGCAAATCTAAGAAAAAGGAATTAAAAAAACAACTCTCAAACGTCCGCTGAATAATTTTATCAGACGTTTGAGAGTTATTCTTTTTAATGATCAGGATCTTGTCAGAATCTGCAGCGGATATCGACACCTACCTGTACGGGGCGTCCCTTCTGTGCAAATCCGCGGCTCATTGTTTCAAAGTAGAAAGCCTGATAGTCCTTGTTGAGTGCATTGTTGACCCAGAAAGCCACCTGACCGTTTCCTTTGTTGAAGCTGACACGTCCGTTCAGTGTTCCGTAAAGAGCCTGGCTGACATCGTTCTTTTCTGTCCAATAAATGCGTCCCGCTGCCCGATAAGCTGCATTGACTGTAATGTTGTCCAGAAAACTGTTTTTCTTCAGGGCAAAAATATATTCTCCTCCTACGGTAAAGGTATGTTTCGGAACGAAAGGTACATAATGTCCGTTGTAGCTTACTTCCTGTTTTTGTCCGTTGATCCGTTCTTCGGTTACATAGTCGGTAAAGGTTGCATAGGTATAACCGTAGTTACCGTTGATGCTGAACGCATCTGTGATTTGTGCCCGTAAGGCAACTTCACCTCCCAGGCTTCTGCTCTTTCCGGCATTGACCGTGATACGTCCAAGTCCGCTTTCTGCGAAACGGGACAATTGCTGGTCGCGTGTGCTCATATAGAACAGAGCAAGATCAGTTTGCAGCTTGCCGTTGAACAGCGTCAGATGAGAACCGATTTCATAGTTCCATGAATATTCCGGCTTGTAGAGTGTCGTTGCCTGAATATCGGTCTCTCCACTAGCGGACATTCCTTCCAGAATACCGATGACTTTCTGCTTGATGTCATCTCCGATCATGGGGACGTTGTTGATAACAGGGATTGTAACATCAGCAACATCTTTCATCATGCTGCTTTGCATGTCATTCTGCAACAGGTCTGAAAACATTTGGATGTTGTATCCACCGGAACGGTATCCCTTTGTGGCACTGACATAGATGTTGTTTCCTTTATCGAAGTTGTATTGCAAGGCTATTTTAGGGAGCAACTGTACATAGTCATGGCTGAGTTTTCCCTGATAGTTGTTCCGGCTTTCAAAAGACTGTTCCGGTATCATGGAAATTTCTTTGTTCAGCGGTTGTAGAACTCCACTTAATGAATAGGTATGTGTGAATTCACATCCGGTATCGTATTTCAGACGCAGACTTTCATAGTCAAGCCGTAAACCGGCTGTCAGAGAAAGTCCTTCCAGTCCGAATAAATCATTGAAAGTGGACTGATGAAATACGGCTCCGTTGAGGATCGGAGTATCGAAACGTCCATAGATCGGGAGTTGGGATCCGTTGATTTGATCGCTGAATTGGAACTTCATGCTCATGGGGCCCATCTGGATTTGCGGCATGTAGCGGTTGGCGTTGGTGTTGATCGTCTGGTTCAGCCAATTGACTCCGTCAGCCTGGAAAGTTACGGGGGCATTCGTACCCAGCCACTGATAAAAGCCGCTGATACCGGTAGTCCACTGCCAACGTCTTCCTGGTTTTGATTTCAGGACAATTTCCTCAGACAATGTCTTGGAGTTCTGTTTCTGCATCATGGTATACAGATCTTGTTCGGTGAAGTCCTGATCCAGATTCATCTGGTCATATAAATACTGGAAGCCGGTAACACTGCTCAGGATAAAGTTCTCAGCCTGATGTTCCAGATTCAGTCCGGTATTCAGCAGGTTCCGTTTGTATCCACATTCATTATTATAAGCAATTTTTCCAATATACTCTGCCCGGTCTTCTTCTCCTTCTACTTTACCGGTGTATTCATAGGGATATCCTCCCTGGTTGGTATATTCATAATTGACGGTAAAATCCAGTTTCAGATTTTCTTTCGGAAGCCAGATTGCACGGATTCTTCCTCCGAATTCGTCGTCCGTATCAATCCGTTTGCCGGTCAGGCTGTTTTTGAAGAAACCTCCGTTGTGCTGATAAAACAATCCTACAGAAAAAGCAAAATGAGGAGAAATCCGGTGATAGTGTGTCAGTGATGCCTTGTAGTCATTGTAGGTAGCTCCGCTTAACCGAAGATCTGTTCCCTGATAGGTAAAAGGTGATTTGGTAAATACTCGGATCAGACCGCCCATAGTGTTACGGCCATATAAGGTGCCTTGCGGACCTCGCATGACGTCAATACGTTCAATATCCGAATAATTGAAATCGAAAGCTGATTTATCAATAAATGGAATGTTATCAACATACAATCCTACAGCCGGGGTGTTGATACGTGAACCTATACCACGGACATATACGGAGGTAGTCAGTTTGGAACCATAGTCAGGGATAAAGAGATTAGGTACCAGACCGGACAACGATTTAACAGAGGTTACGGCATTTCCCCGCATTTCATTCTGCGAGAAAGAGGTAGCCGAAAGAGGCTGTTGTCTCAGGCGGCTGTTTTCTTTAGGGGTTGCAATGACTACTATTTCTTCGATGTCGAAAACTTTTGTAGTGTCTTTGGGAAGTAACTCGTCTGTAGGGGAGCTGAAAGCAGCTTGTGTGCTTATGCCAGCCAGCAGGGCAAGGGTAATACGTCTTTTCATTCTGTCTCAATCAGTCGTTTAGTAATTCGGCTGCAAAGTAACGGCTATTTGATGTGTTATGCAATCCTCATTTATTAGGATTCCTTTATGCATAAGCTATATGAATATCCGGCATTCGGCACTGTTTATTGAAAAAGCAGAGACTGAATTTATTCCGTCTGAACTGATAAAAAGGATCTCTATTGTCGTATCGTTTTCTGGAAATTGTTTTAAATGCTGTCGGCTTCGATATAACCACGCATAACTGCATAGATAGCCAGTCCGGAAACCGATTTTATGCCTAACTTTTCGGTAATGTTTTTCCGATGAGAAATAACGGTTGTCAGACTGATGTTGAGTTTATCTGCAATCTCTTTATTGATCAATCCTTTGGTGATCAGCACCAGAACTTCGATTTCCCGGGGAGAAAGTTCATGCTCAGTATCCTGTTGTTGGGTGGAAGGATGCGGATGCATGCTATGTCCATATTTGCGGAGTTGCATGATAGCCTGTACCAGCTGATCCTGTGGCAGACAGATATTCAGTGTAGGAACTCCGTTCAGAGCAGGTTGTTCTCCTACGGCAAGAACGATAGCCCGGGGACGACGATTCAGGAAGAAGCTGGTGTGGGCAAAATAAATTTGAGCTGACACGAAATAGTGTGCATACATGTCGGGGGTGTCATCGATCAGGGCTTCAAAAGTTGAGAAGGAACGGATGACAGCATTGGGAATCAGTTCTTCGAGAATGATTCTCAGTCCGATACTTGTAAGAGTATTGGGTTCTATGATTGCAATTTCCGGAGTATGTAGCATGGCATAAGTCTTTAATAAATAATGTATCCCAGAATACCGCAGATAACGATAAGCAGGATCGGATTAACTTTGTAACGAAACGATGCAATGAAAGCACCGATAAAAAGCAGAATACTGACCATTACCTGCCAGGTATTATTTCCGAAGTTTTCTCCATTCATCAGTACCAGTGCGGCAGCTGCCAGCAGACCTACTACTCCCGGACGAAGCCCATTGAATACGGCAGCTACGGAAGGATGCTTCTGGTATTTCAAGAAGAACCGGCTGATGAGAAGCATCAGGATAAAGGAAGGGAAAATAACGGCCAGGGTTGCAATTATGGATCCTGCGATACCGACCAGATGTGAATAGCCGGCATTAACAACGGCTGTATAGCCTACATAAGTAGCAGAATTGATACCGATAGGTCCGGGTGTCATCTGGCTGATTGCGATGATATCGGTAAATTCCGGAGAAGAAAGCCATTCATGCCGGGTTACAACTTCTCCTTGAATCATGGAGAGCATCGCATATCCGCCACCGAATCCAAAAAGTCCGATTTTAAAGAATGTATAGAAGAGCTGTAAGAAAATCATTGTTCCATTTCTCCTTTCTGTTGATTGTTATGTTGGGCTTGCCAACGTCCGTAAATAAATCCTCCCAGTCCGCTGAGAATAATGACATAGACAGGTGAGAAGTCCAGTAACCAGATTAGTCCTGCAGAAACAACAGGTATCCAGATGTTATAACGGTTGATACGTGCTGTTTTGGCCATTTTGAAAGTCGGTGCTGCAATCAGGGCAACCACAGCCGGGCGAATTCCTTTAAATATACTTTCTACAGCCGGATAACTTTTAAATTGTTGAAAGAACAAAGCAATAGCCAGAATGATAAGGAAAGAGGGCAGGATTGTACCTAAAGCCATAGCTAAGGCTCCTCTTAATTTGCGTAACTTATAACCAATAAAGATAGCTATATTTACAGCAAAAATACCGGGTACAGTTTGAGCTAAAGCCATCAGATCCAGAAAATCTTCTTTACTGATCCATTTACGTTTGTCTACCACTTCTGCTTCAATAAGTGGAACCATGGCATATCCTCCTCCGATGGTGAAAAGTCCGATACGGCTGAAGATCAGGAATGCTTTAATGTAAAAATTCATACGTTTTTATTGATTGTTATCCTGTTTCATGTACACACTTGGGGGCATTCCGTAGAATTTCTTGAATGTATCCGTAAAGTATTTCGGATCGGCAAATCCCATGCGATCTGCTACCTCGGCAACGGTATAGCGTTTACTTCTGAGCAATAAGGCAGCTTCCTGCATACGGATGTTACGGATGAAATCTGCAGGAGCGATTCCCGTAAGTGCTTTTATTTTATTATAAAAACTGGTTCGGCTCATGTTCATGGCAGCACATAGAGTATCAACTGTCAGGTCCTTGTCCAGTTTCTCTTTGACAATGGCTGTAACCTCTTGCATAAACTCTTCATCCAATGGGGATAAAGTAGGTTCTGCTGCAGGAACTTCTTCTTCAGGAAGCTGAGTGACATGCTGTTGATAACGGCGGCGGATCAGTTCCCGGTTTTCCAGTACATTACTGATATTGGCCAATAAAACAGTCAGGTCAAAAGGTTTGACTATATACAAATCTGCTTTATTTCCCAATCCTTTTAATATGTATTCTTTGTCTCCCAGTGCTGTCAATAGAATGATCGGAATATGGCTGGTTTCAATATTGTTCTTTAAGTTCTTACATAATTCCTGACCGTCCATAATAGGCATCATGACATCTGAAAGCACCAAATCCGGTTGTTGGTTTTGTATAAGCTCCAAAGCTTCCTGACCGTTCCCGGCACCTTCTACCCGATAAGTCTCAGACAGACTTTGCATAAGAAAGGCCCGAAGAGATATATTGTCTTCTACAATCAGAATGAGCGGAGCATCCGGATGGGATTCTTTGTCGGCAATAACTCCAGTCTGAGTAGAAGGAGTATTGTCTTGTAACAACACTGAGAAAGTGGTGTTGCTGACAGATTCTTCTGATTTATAAACGTACCGGTTACTTTTGATCGGGAAGCAGAGTTGGAAACTGGTACCTACATTTTCCGTACTCTGGAAGCTGATTTTCCCTTCATGATTCTTGATAAGGCGGTAAGTAAGCAACATACCAATGCCACAACCTGTAATCATTTGATTGGTTGCATTAGCTCCCCGGAACAGATATTTGAAGAGACGCTTCTGGTCATTTCGGGAGATACCTATACCTGTATCTGTTATATTCAGACTCCATGTATTTTTATTATGCGTAGCTTTCAGGGATACTTTTCCTCCTTGAGGAGTGTATTTTAAAGCGTTCGTGATTAAATTCCGTAAAATGGAATCCATTTTATTCTTATCAATCCAGACATCTAAATTTTCAAAATCGCTTTGATAAGTCAAGGCTATGGCATTCTGGATTGCATAATTTTCAAACTGAAGCAGATATGAACGTAAATATTGATTCAGTTCGTATTGAGATACAGTTACCTTGGAACTGTATAATTCTTCTTTCTGAAAATTGATAAGGTTATTGGCCAGTTCTGATAAGTTATCAGTATTTTGAATAGCCAGATTTATATTGGAAATCCCTTGTTCACTCAGTTGTTCATTCTTTAAGATTTCTCCTAAAGGTGCTTTGATCAGAGTTAAAGGTGTTCTGATATCATGGGCGGTATTGATAAAAAAGTTGATTTTATCTCGTGATGAACGCCGTTCTCGTTTGATCGCCTGATATCGTATTAATGCATAGAATGTTCCAATAATGATTAAGGCATAAATGAGAAATGCCCAGAAGGTAAGCCAAAATGGACGGCCGACAAAAATCTGGATCTCACGTTCTTCCAGTACCTGATGATTGTCAAACAGGATAGCTCTTACCTTTAAGGTATAGTTACCAGGCGAGAGGTTTGTATAACGGATCAGGTTGTTACTTGAAGGAGGAGACCATAAGTCATAAAATCCATCCAGTTTCCAACTGTATAGAATGTTCGAAGGATTATCAAAATTGATAGAGGAAACATTCATAGAGAAGGTATTCTGATTGTACTTCAGTTCAATGTTAGTGGTCTCATTCAATGGTTTGCATAAGGGAGATCCGGGTTCTTGTGGGTGTACAGTTTTATACATGATATTCAGATCAGTAAATACCATGTGGCTGGAGAATGTACGGGGAAGCTCAATGCTGTCAGGAATGACGATGGCTCCTTTGCTGCTTCCGAATATCAGATTCCCATTTCTGGCATTAATGCCTGCGCCTTGATTAAAGTTTGACGGAACTAAACCTTGTTCCTTGCTCCAGTTGATAAAGATTTGTTCTTTAATATTGAATTGGGACAATCCTTTTTCAGTCCCTAACAAAATATTTCCGTATTTGTCAGGCGCAATGCAATAAATGTTATCTGTTACAAGCCCACTGTTTTTTTCGTTGTAGTGGGTTATTGCATGTGTTTTGTTATTGATGATAAATAATCCATTTCCGTAAGTTCCGAAGTAGGTCAGACTTCTGTCGGGCGTTTGATAAATCATGTTGATACAGCCTATTTCTGTGTCTGTATCATAAGGTGTCATACATTTCTTTTGCTTGTCAAAAATGTAAATACCATTGATCGTTCCTACCCAAAGAGTGTTTTCATCCTTGGCAAGTAGCTGTGTAATGGGGTAGACCGTATCATAACGGTAGCGTTTACCATTACTGGGATTGAACATACGTAAACAATAAAATCCGCCAGTCCAGATATTACCGTCGTTGTCGCATAGAATGCTTCGGATGTATTTATCAGGAAGGGGTTCTTCTTCATTGGATAATTGAGAAATGTATCTTACTTGTTGGGTATTTTTATATATCAAATAGATACCGGACATGTATCCTCCAGCCATAACGACTCCTGGTCTGAGTTCGCAGAGTGATATAAAGACGTGATTGTCATTGTGAGCATTCTGATCAAACGATGACAAGTAGTTGCGCCATTTTTTGCTAGTCGGATTATAACAGCTGATGCCATTATTCGTAGCAAACCATGTATCTCCTTCCGAATCCTGCATGATACCGTTGATTCGGTTATCTACCAAGGAGTTTGTATTGTTACGTGAGTGAGTAATCCATTCGTAGGCAGGGTATTGTTCTGAATATACAGTTAATCCAGTGGGGTAAATAACATTCCAGATTCGATGAGCCGTATCAATATAAATGTCTTTAATGATACTTCCATTCATTTTGTTGGGCAGTTGATAATTCTCTTGCAGGAAGCGTGTACAGTGGTGACTTTTCATATCTAACCAGTATACACCATCTCCGTCGGTGGCTATCAGCACATCATTCGGTGATTTGTAATAAGGTATTATACGATTGATACGAATGTCTTTTAACAGATCCCCCATCAAATCTGCTTTCTGTGACTGAGGATCATATATTAAAAGTCCATTAGCCAGCGTGTTAACGATGAGCTGATGGCTATAAGAATGATAATAGATGTAATTAATAACAGAGATGTTTTTAATTTGAATATCTGTTATTTTCTTTAATGCCTTTTTTTCTAACCGGGTTGCATATATCTTGTTTTGACTGGCCAGATAATATATCCCCTGCTCCTCATTTTCGGTAATAGAGATGATTTCTTCGTTGATAGAGCTTGAAAGCGAGTAACTTTTTTGATTTTGTGTATCGTATATATAGAGTTTTCCTTTGCTGCAGAACCAGATTCTTTTAAAGCTGTCGAAGTAAACAGCTGTAATCGGTTGTTTCTTTTGTAGCGGAAACTGCTTACGCAAATCGAATACTAATTGGAATGTATCCTGTAGTTCATTGAAACGAAAGACATATCCATCTTTACCATATTCCCAAAGAGTTCGGTCAATATCTACATTGATGGTATTTAAGTCAGGATAGAAATTTAAAGGGGTACCCTCTTTCAGAAGTGTATAATGATCAAATTGTTTTCCGTTATATCGGTCAATACCTTTATGGGTTAGTATCCAGATATAGTCTTGTGCACCCTGGCTGATAGATAAAACGCGCTGGCTGCTTAATCCATCTTCCATTCCGATATATTTAAATGTCTGTCCAAAGGATTGAAGTATGGATGAAAGAGCTATAAATAATATGAATACAAATCGATACATAGAGAACTCCGTATGAAGATTGTTGCAAATGTCGGAAAAATAGATGGGTTCTCAAAATGAAAAGCTGATAAATTAGCAATAAAGGAAGTTGGAATAAACAACAAATGCACAAGACTTCATGGTTTTGTATCATGAAGCTTGTGCATTTTATCATTATAGAAGCTATTAGGCTTATGCTTTCTTATGTGCTTCAACCCACTTGCGGGCATTTACGAAAGCTTCCATCCACGGAGTGATCTGGTCTTCGTCTTTGCGGTCAAGCGGATAATATGCGTTTTCCCAAGGGAAGCAAGCACGTTCCAGGTGAGGCATCATGGCCAGATGACGGCCGTCCTGGCTGGCGATACCGGCTACGCTGTAATCTGAACCGTTCGGGTTGCCTGGATATTCATCGTATGAATACTTCAGGACTACGTTGTAGTGGTCTTCCGGATAAGGCAATGAGAACTTACCTTCTCCGTGAGCTACCCAGATACCCAGTTTCGAGCCGCTCAGTGAGCCGAACATCACACTTCGGTTCATCGGTACGGTTACACCCAGGAAGTTAGATTCAAATTTATGTGAGTCGTTATGCAGCATCTTGCCCTTCTTCTTGTCTTCCGGAGTGATCAGTCCCAGTTCCATCATCAGCTGGCAACCGTTGCAGACACCCAGTGACAATGTATCTTCACGAGCGTAGAAGTTATCAAGGGCAGCTTTAGCTTTCGGATTGAACAGGAAGCTTCCGGCCCATCCTTTAGCAGAACCCAATACGTCGGAGTTAGAGAATCCACCACAGTATACTACCATATTGATATCTTCCAGTGTTTCGCGTCCGCTGATCAGATCGGTCATTGTTACGTCTTTCACGTCGAAGCCTGCCAGATACAGCATGTAAGCCATTTCACGTTCACCATTGGTTCCTTTTTCACGGATGATGGCAGCCTTGATGCCACTCGGTGTACGGCGGTTCGGATCGAGACCGAACTGTGACAGTTTACCGGTGAATGATTTGTCGAATACAAATTCCAGCGGTTGCTGCTTGTAGTTCTCGAAACGTTTCTTGGCACAGCCGTTCATGCTCTGCTTGCGGTCGAGCAGGTAAGAAGTAGAATACCATACATCACGCAGGTAGTCGATACCGAACTGGTAAGTTGCATCGTGCAGAGTTGCCAGAATATGACGTTCTTCAGTCGGAACACCAATCTTCACATAACCAACACCTGCATCTTCCAGGATCTTCTTGACTTCAGCTTTGTGTTTGTCTGCTACCTGAATCACTACACCCGGATTTTCGGCAAACAGAATCTTCACGATATCGTCGCACTTGATCTTGTCAAGGTTGATTTCCATACCGCCTTCTGTATTGGCGAAACACATTTCCAGCAGGGTAGTGATCAGACCACCGGCAGAAATATCGTGTCCGGCCAGAATCAGGCCTTTGTTCACCAGTTCCTGAACTGCAAGGAATGCATCGCGGAAGTATTCCGGATTCTGTACAGTCGGCACGTCGTCGCCCACCTTGTTGAGTGACTGTGCAAAGGCTGAACCACCCAAACGCAGCTGATCGAAGCTGAAGTCAATATGATAGAAGGTAGACTTTGCTTTGTTGACCATTACCGGAGAAACGACTTTCTTGATGTCAGATACTTCACCACCGGCAGAAACGATAACGGTTCCCGGGCTGATAATCTTTTCACCGTTCGGGTATTTCTGTGTCATAGACAGAGAGTCCTTACCGGTCGGTACGTTGATCTGCAGTTCGCAGCAGAAATCAGACAATGCTTTTACGGCTTTATATAGACGTGCATCTTCACCTTCCTGTGAGCGGCAAGGCCACATCCAGTTAGCTGACAAAGAAATGCTGTCCATACCTTCTGCCAGCGGAGCCCATACCAGGTTGGTCAGAGCTTCGGATACTGCCAGTACAGAACCAGCTTCCGGGTTAGCCAAAGCAGCCTGCGGAGCGTGTCCAAGTGCAGTAGCAATACCCTTTTCACCGCGATAGTCGAGAGCAACCACACCACAGTCACTCAAAGGTAACTGAAGTTCACCCTGACATTGCTGACGGGCAATCTTACCTGTTACTGAACGGTCTACCTTGTTGGTCAACCAGTCCTTGCAGGCTACAGCTTCCAGTTGCAGCACGCGGTTCAAATATTCATTCAGTTTGGTAACATCGTAAGAAACGTTTTCATAGTGACGTTCTACAGTCTTGTCCACCATGTAAGTTTTCGGAGAAGAACCGAACATCTGGTCTACGGCCAGATCGAACGGGCGTACGCCGTCAGCCTGTTCAAAGGCAAAGCGATGATCGCCGGTTGTTTCACCTACCACGTACATCGGAGCACGTTCGCGTTCTGCAATCTTGTGTACATGTTCGATAGCTTTTTCGTCAATCAGCAAGCCCATACGTTCCTGAGACTCGTTGGCGATGATTTCCTTGGCTGACAGTGTTTCGTCGCCGATAGGCAGCTTGTCCATATGAATCAGACCACCGCAGTCTTCCACCAGCTCAGACAGACAGTTCACGTGTCCGGCAGAACCATGGTCGTGGATAGATACGATCGGGTTTTCGTCTTCTTCACACAGGGCGCGTACCACATTGTAAGCACGTTTCTGCATTTCTGCGTTGGCACGCTGGATAGCGTTCAGCTCAATGCCTGAAGAGTAACGTCCTGTTTCTACAGAAGAAACGGAACCACCGCCCAGACCGATACGATAGTTGTCACCGCCCATCACTACAACCTTGTTTCCTGCTTCCGGGCTGCCTTTCAGACAGTCACGTTGTGTGCCGTAGCCCACACCTCCAGCCAGCATGATAACCTTGTCGTAAGCATATTTTTCGTTGTTTTCTTCGTGTTCGAAGGTCAGTACAGAACCGCAGATCAGCGGCTGTCCGAACTTGTTACCGAAGTCAGAAGCACCGTTTGATGCTTTGATCAGAATCTGTTCGGGAGTCTGATACAACCATTTACGGACAGGAAGAATGTTTTCCCATTCACGTCCTTCTTCTGTACGCGGATAAGAAGTCATGTATACAGCGGTTCCGGCAATCGGCCATGAACCCTTACCACCACCCATACGGTCGCGGATTTCACCACCTGTACCAGTAGAAGCACCGTTGAACGGTTCTACGGTAGTCGGGAAGTTGTGAGTTTCCGCTTTCAGTGAGATAACGGTTTTGATATCTTTGATGACGAAATAATCAGATGTTGAGTGGTCAGCCGGAGCAAACTGTTCTACTACCGGACCTTCTGCAAAAGCTACGTTGTCTTTGTAAGCTGAGATAATCTTATTCGGATTTTCCTGAGTGGTCTTTTTGATCATCTGGAACAGAGAAGACTCCATTTCCTGTCCGTCGATGATGAAGGTTCCGCCGAAGATTTTGTGGCGGCAGTGTTCTGAGTTGATCTGTGCGAAACCGAATACTTCAGAGTCGGTCAGCTTGCGTCCCAGGTCTTTTTCTACCTTCATCAGGTAATCCATTTCTTCGCGTGAGAGCGCCAGACCTTCCTTTTCGTTATATTCTTCCAGATTTTCAATATATATGATTGGCTGCGGTTTGATGTCCACAGTGAAAATGTCCTGATTCAGCCCGTGATACATACGTTGCAGCATCGGGTCGTATTCGGCATTTTCATCTTTGACAGGAAAATATTCTTCGATACGACGAATACCGGTCAATCCCATGTTTTGAGTGATTTCTACCGCATTGGTACTCCAGGGAGTTATCATTTCACGACGCGGACCAATGAAATAACCTTTCAGATTATCTTCCTTTTCTACGGTCGCATTATCGTAGAGCCAGCACAATTTTTTGATGTCTTCAGCGTTGAACTCATTGTTACACGCTGTAGCAATCACACTGTTTGTCGGGGTTCTGAAAAATAGAATCATAGCACTTTAATGTTATTTAAATGATATTTTTATGCTGCTTAAATTGTGTTGCAAAGTTACATAAAAGCCTGTTTGTACGAAAGAAAAAGAGAACGAAATATAGGTACTTTCGTAAAAAAGTATCATCTTTGCAGTATGAATTGGATAGAGCAGGTTACAATACTGGATTTATTGGTGAAAGGGTTTATCGTGGGAGTTGTGGTCTCGGCTCCGTTAGGACCTGTGGGTGTGCTTTGTATTCAGCGTACGTTGAACAAAGGACGCTGGTTTGGTTTTGTAACAGGACTGGGAGCTGCTTTAAGTGATATCTGTTATGCTTTACTGACCGGCTACGGCATGAGTTTTATGGACGAACTGATTCTTAAGCATCAGTTGTTTTTGCAGGTAGTTGGCAGTTTGATGCTGCTGGTATTTGGTATCTATACATTCCGGAGTAATCCGGTGAAATCACTTCGTCCTACGTCTGCCAACCGGGGATCTTATCTGCATAATTTTGTAACGGCGTTTTTCGTAACTCTGTCCAATCCGCTGATCATATTTTTGTTTATAGGTCTTTTTGCTCGTTTTTCCTTTGTTATGCCAGGTAGTCCCGTCGGATTTCAGCTGGTTGGTTATTTGGCTATTATTTTGGGAGCATTAACCTGGTGGTTTAGTATCACTTATTTTGTGAATAAGGTTCGGACCCGGTTTAATGTACGAGGTATCTGGGTCTTGAATCGTATTATAGGTGTTGTAGTCATGGTTGCTTCGGTTATAGGAATCGTATTAGCATTGACTGGAAAATCATTCTCTTAATCATGTATATTTCTCAACAATTAAAAAAGCAAAACATTGCGGAATATCTGCTTTATATGTGGCAGGTAGAAGATCTGATTCGTGCCAACAATTTTGATATGGAGAAGATACGCGAGACCATCGTCAATTCTTATCCTGTGGATGAGGAACATAAAAAAGCGCTGGCACAATGGTATGAAGACCTGATTGCCATGATGCATGATGAAGGGGTTATGGAGAAAGGACATATTCAGATTAACCGGAATGTCATTATCTGGTTGACTGATCTGCATTTACGCTTACTGCGTTCTCCTAAGTTCCCTTATTACAGTGCGGCTTATTACAAAGCGCTTCCGTTTATTGTTGAATTGCGTGCAAAGGGGGCAGACAAGGATGCTCCTGAAATAGAGACCTGTTTTGATGCCATGTATGGTGTTCTGATGCTGAAACTTCAAAAGAAGGAAATAAGTGAAGATACTCAAAAGGCCATTAAGGTGATAAGTGATTTGTTGGCTATGCTGTCCGGTTATTATGCAAAGGACAAAGCAGGTGAACTGGATCTTGATTAGTAGAAATTTTTGATGAATATGAAAAATGTATTGATAACAGGTGCAAACGGACAGCTGGGTAATGAGATGCGTTTGCTTGCCGAAAAAAATACAGGTTATCATTATTATTTCACAGATGTTGCGGAGCTGGATATATGCGATGAAAAGGCTGTTGCTGCATATATAGAGGAACATCTGATTGATATTGTTGTAAATTGTGCTGCTTATACGGCGGTGGATAAAGCCGAAGACAATGTTGAATTGTGTGATCGTCTGAATCATCTGGCGCCGGGCTATTTGGCTAAGGCCATACAATCCCGTGGAGGAGCCTTGATACAGGTTTCAACGGACTATGTATTCGACGGATCTGCGCATGTCCCTTACGGTGAAGGACAGCCCACTTGTCCGGATTCAGTGTATGGTTCGACAAAGCTGGCCGGAGAACAGGAAGCTTTGAAATATTGTTCTTCCACCGTGATTATCCGGACTGCATGGTTATATTCTGCTTTCGGCAATAATTTTGTGAAGACCATGCTTCGTCTGGGAAAGGAAAGAGAATCCTTGGGAGTCGTGTTTGACCAGATAGGAACTCCAACCTATGCACGTGATCTGGCTGCTGTAATTTTCACTATTCTGGATAAAGGTATCGTACCCGGTGTTTATCATTTCAGTAATGAAGGAGTTTGTTCCTGGTATGATTTTACAAAGATGATTTTCCGGTTGGCTGGAATTACGTCCTGCCAGGTAAAGCCGTTGCACACTTGTGAATATCCGGCAAAGGCCAATCGTCCGCATTATTCAGTGTTGGATAAAACGCTGATCAAGGAAACGTATGGGGTGGAAATACCTTATTGGGTAGACAGCCTTCAGGAATGTGTGCAGAAGTTATTGACAGATTAATAAAACAGATAGAATAAATAATAGAATGAACGCAGAAATAGAAAGAAGACGAACCTTTGCGATTATTGCGCATCCGGATGCCGGTAAGACTTCATTGACAGAAAAGCTGCTGCTTTTTGGAGGACAGATCCAGGTGGCCGGAGCTGTAAAATCGAATAAGATCAAGAAAACTGCGACATCCGACTGGATGGATATCGAAAAGCAGCGTGGTATCTCTGTAACAACTTCTGTTATGGAATTTGATTACCATGACTACAAAGTGAATATTCTGGATACTCCGGGACACCAGGATTTTGCCGAAGATACTTATCGGACATTGACTGCTGTGGATAGTGTTATCATTGTGGTGGACGGAGCAAAAGGTGTGGAAACGCAGACACGTAAGCTGATGGAAGTTTGCCGTATGCGAAATACACCTGTGATCATCTTCGTCAATAAGATGGACCGTGAGGCTAAAGATCCGTTTGACTTGTTGGATGAACTGGAAGAAGAACTGGTTATCAATGTACGTCCGTTGACCTGGCCGATTGAAAGCGGACCCCGTTTCAAGGGCGTTTATAATATTTATGAACAGAAGCTGAACCTTTTCCAGCCCTCTAAACAGGTGGTTACGGAAAAGGTGGAAGTTGACATTCATACCGAGGAACTCGATCAGCATATCGGTACTCCGCTGGCTGAGAAGTTGCGCAGCGAACTGGAACTGATTGATGGAGTTTATCCTGAATTTAATGTTGATGACTATTTGAAAGGAGAACTGGCTCCTGTCTTCTTCGGTTCAGCATTGAATAACTTCGGTGTTCAGGAGCTGTTGGACTGTTTCGTTGAAATTGCTCCGAGCCCTCGTCCGGTAACTGCTGAAGAACGTACCGTACAGCCTGATGAACCGAAGTTTACAGGTTTTATTTTCAAGATTACTGCCAATATTGACCCGAACCACCGTTCCTGTGTTGCATTCTGTAAAGTATGTTCCGGTAAGTTTACCCGTAATACACCTTACTTACATGTACGCCACAATAAGACGATGCGTTTTTCATCGCCTACTCAGTTTATGGCACAGCGTAAGACTACGGTGGATGAAGCATGGGCAGGAGATATTATCGGTTTGCCGGATAATGGAACCTTCAAGATCGGAGATACATTGACCGAAGGCGAAATGCTTCACTTCAAGGGACTGCCAAGTTTCTCACCGGAAATGTTCAAGTATATTGAGAACGCTGATCCTATGAAGACCAAACAATTGAACAAGGGTATTGACCAGCTGATGGATGAAGGTGTGGCCCAGTTGTTTGTGAATCAGTTTAATGGACGGAAGATTATCGGAACGGTAGGACAGCTGCAGTTCGAGGTGATTCAGTATCGTCTGGAGAATGAATACAATGCGAAGTGCCGTTGGGAACCGATCAGCCTTTACAAGGCCTGCTGGATTGAAAGTGATGATCCTGCCGAACTGGAATCCTTTAAGAAACGTAAGTATCAGTATATGGCCAAAGACCGTGACGGACGCGATGTGTTCCTGGCCGATAGCGGTTATGTGCTTCAGATGGCTCAGATGGACTTCAAGCATATCAAGTTCCATTTCACCAGTGAGTTCTGATGCCCGGCTGAAGCCTGCTGGTAAAAAAGAAGAAAAAAAGACAGCCACGAGATCCTTGAGGGAGATCGTGGCTGTCTTTTTTTATAGTTTATAGAGCCATACATCCAGGGTTTCCCCATGTGAGAACACATCTGGTTCTATCCTGAGAATCCGTTTCTTCATGCGGGACTTCTGCTGATATACGGATGTCGGAGAAATAGCCGACAGGATGGCGATCTGTGCAACCGTGAAACGAAGCTTGATCAGAATACAGTATTGAATATCAACTTCTGTCAGATTGGGAAAACGGTTGACCAGCCGGGATGTAAAGTTATTGTAGACATCGTCCACCAGATTAGCCAGACAGACTTTGTCAGCATCTTTGATAAAGCGTGGATTCTTTCGTAATTCATTGACCAGTGGCTGTTCAGAGATCAATCGTTCAGCCAGTTGGTGTTCTCTTTTCTTCAGGAGCTCCATTTCAGTGGTCAGCGTCTGTATGTTGAACCTGTGATTGACCTTTGACTGAGTCTCATTTCGTTTTCCGGATGTCTTTTTCAAGGGCTTCATCTTTTTCTGGAGTTTGTTTTTTCACGCTATTGTTATACTTATGGCAAAGTTAGCGCATTCTTGTTAACATCAGAATAAATTTATATATACAGCATGTAATGACTAAATAGCTGTTAACCAGAATATTGGTTCCTTATAGGGAAAGTGTGATATATACAATCCCTATTTTTTAGAACTTTCGTAACCATAAATCCAGCGTTTCTCCTTCAGCAAAACAGTCTGGTTCCTGCTGTTGGATACGTTTCTTTGTTCTTGATTTCTGCTGGGATACGGAGGTTGGAGATATTGCCGTCAGTATGGCTATTTGTGAAATGCTGAAACCGAGCTTGATCAGAATACAGAGTTGGATGTCCACATCCGTCAGGTTCGTAAAGCGGCTGTTCAGCCGTGAAGTAAAATCCTGATATATGTCGTCAGTCAGTTGTCTGAGAACGGCCAGATCTTCAAGACGCATGAAACGTGGAGAGTTCCGTAATTCATTCATTAAGGGATGAATCGCGATCAGTTGTCCGGTCAGCTTCTGTTCCCTTTCTTTCAGCAGCAGCATTTCAGTGGTCAGTTCCTGAATGTGTTGTGTCCTGACCGGGGTTTCCTTCAGTTTTTTCCAGTTGGTTTCAATCTGTTTCTGCAGTTCCTGGTTAGCCAGTGCCAGATTCTTGTTCTGTTGTTCCGGCTGGCTGATCTGTGATGTCTGTTCAGGTTCCTGGTCTTTCTGCTGGCCGGTCTGCTGATCCTGAAAGCTTCTGATATATTCTTTATTCTGTTTGATGCGGATTTCATTCTCCTTTTGCTGCTGGATATAATTCTGCAGATTTGGGGAGAGCCGGCGGATGGTACACTCTTTGTTTTTCAGGTTTTGCTGATAGATGATGATCAGAATGATCACGACAGCCAGGAACAGAGTAATGACAGCCATGATCCGGACTTTGAGCAACTGGTGATTGGTGATCAGCATGTTGCCCGTAACTCCGCTTAAGAAGTAGCAGAGTACAAGAAGGTTTGTACAGTTTTTCATATTCGTGTTTTTATAAAGTGTTTTGCGCTTGTGTTTGTCTGCCTGTTTCTTTCACAAATAGAATAGTTTCTTTTGTATGAAAGCCAGTCTGCAAGTGAAAAGGACAGCCTTTGTAAAAAAAAGACTGCCCTTTTGTCGAGTTATTATATGTAAGGTTTGTGTTTGCCTGTGTTTATCTCCCGACGGGTTACATACGGTTCTTCTGGCTCTGTCCTGCTCCCGTTCCTTTGTATTTGCTCTTGGCGGCATTGAATTTGTAACGTACGGTCAGGCGGAACTGACGCCGTGTTTCCTGATCCAGAGTCATCAGGCGGTTGCCGCTGAACAGCGTGATGCGTGCCTGTGAAGATTCGAACAGGTCTGAGCCTTGAAACTGAAGACTGAGGCGCTCGTTCAGGAAGCTTTTATAAAGAGAGACATCGGCTCTCCAGGCACCTTCAAGCATGCGGCTATTTTCATTGTCTCCCCGTGTGTCGGCCTGCAGGTCAATATCCAGCTGGAAACCTTTGGGGAGAGTGAAATGATTGTTCCATGAGAAGTTCCCCATCGGGTGGCCGAAGTTTTCCTGTCCGTCGGGTGTATCAACGGGAAACCACTGCTTGAGGAGCATGGCACTGAACTGAGGCGACCAGATGCCGATGGTGGGAGCCAGTGTCAGTGTGGCGTACAGACGGTCGGTGTCGTAAGTATTGACAAAAGTAACCATCGAGATGGTCGGATTCTCGGCCGAGTATTGAGTGCTCTGGTACAGCAGTCCGTCACGCAAATGCGTATAGTTGACATTCAGCGATATCCATTTGTAGGAAGTGTTCAGCGTGAGCCGGTTCATCAGCGTTGGTTTCAGCATGGGGTTTCCGCTTTCGTAGGTATAGCGGTTGATGTAGGTTACATTGCTGCGAAGCATGTAATAGGAAGGGCGGTTGATACTGCCTGAGTAGGCGAGTTGCACCTGAGCTTTTCCCACGGGCATGGACAGGGAGACAGAGGGGAAAACGTTGTCATACGTGCGGCTCTGTTCGTCTATCCGCCGGCCCTGTTCATAATAACCGGACGCCAGATGTTCGTAACGCACGCCCGCCTGTGCCTGAAGCAGACCGAAGTTCCGGCTGTATTCCAGAAAGGCAGAGACAGCATTCTCGTTGATCCGGCTGTTGTCATTATCCAGGATGCCCTCCGTATTGACATAAAGATTCTTCCGGCTGCTGTGAGTGAACTCGCTGCCCAGCGAAACATTGCCGTCCCACAAGGGATGTGACAGGACCAGTTTCGCGGCATACAGACGATTCTGTTCGTCGTTATGGCTGGTGACGGGCTGTTCCTGTGTGCCGCCTTCGGCCGAAGTGATGCGTTCGAGCATTTCCTGCGGGTTTTTCATGTCCTGCCACAGACCGTCGGCATTGAAGTCAATGTTCAGTCCTTTCACCTGTCCGTTATAGTACAGGTTGAAGTCATGTCTCGTCTCCAGGCGGTCCTGCCATCCGGAACTGCTGCTTTCCTCAAACCGTTCGCCGTCACAGTAAACCGTTGTAGGCAGGGGAGGAATGTGCCAGCGGTTGTTGGGAGTATAGTCGTAGTTGTAACGCATGCCGAGCGAATGCTGTTCGTTGAACTGATAGTTGAGTGACAGCATGGCGGCCAGGTTTTGTGTATGTACCCACGATGAAAGGTCAGACTCCTGTCGCCATGTTTTTTCCAGAAAGGTTTCCTGTATGACCTTCTTATTATCTTCGTCCCGGCTGTCCATTCCAAAAATCATACCTCCCAGATCGAATCCGCCCTTGCGGTAATTGAAGTTGAACTGATTGACCTCTGACCAGTTATACCGGTAGTAAATGCCGGTCCGGTTGTTGAAGCCGAATCCTTCTCCCTCCGGCTTTTTGGTGAAAATGCGTATGACGGCGGCCACGGATGCATCGTAACGGGCACCGGGGTTACGAACCACTTCCACCGACTTGATGTTGTTTGATTCCAGTTGCTCCAGTTCCGAAGCATCACGCATCTTTCGTCCGTTGATGTAGATTTCGGCTGCTCCGCTTCCGAAGACATTGACCGAACCTTCTTCTGCCGATACACCGGGAATCTTGTTGAGCAGGTCGTTTCCTGTTCCGGCTTTTTCCAGTATGCTTCCGGTTACGGTAGTCACCATGGCATCTCCTTTTACGCGTGTTCGGGGAAGATCGCCCTTGATCACTACCTCATTCAGCAGCTGAGTGTCCGGAATCAGCCGGACAGTTCCCAGATCAGCAGGCTGGACCGGCTTGTAGACGGTGTTGTATCCCACTGAAGTGATACGGATAATCTGGTCGGAAACTGTTGCGTTGAGGCTGAAACTTCCGTCTTCAGCACTGATGGTACCGTTTACGAAGGCGGAGTCAGGAAGCGAAAGTATCACAACATTGGCATAGGGAAGAGGTTGGTTTTGTTCGTCGGTCAGTTTTCCGGTTATGGTTTGTGCTGACAATCCACAGGCACAAACCAGGCTGCATAGCAGACATAAGATTTGTTTGGTTGTTTTCATTTTGTAATGTTATTTTGTGTCTTATCTTATAAAGTCTGAAATAATTTTTTTCTCCGCAAAATTAGAAAAAATATTTTTCTCCTTGATGAAATGAATCTCTACAAGTAATCAGGTTTTCTGTTTCTTATCTGTTTGTATTTTAATGATTTAGTAAATTATTGGGAGACGGAATCTATACAGGCGGCCGGCGGAAGGACGATCCTCCGGCCTTGACCGTTCGATCCTCCGGAATCGACCGCACGATTCGGCTCCATCGTACTACTCGATGCCCCGGAAACGACCGCACGATCCGGCCCCAACGACCGCACGATTCCGGCGGGTTGTCTGCAAGATGTTTCCGCGGTTTTCAGACGTTCCGGAAGCCTTTCTTAACGTCCCGGGAGCGGGTGAAAAAACGTCGAAACATTTTACTCATTACGCCGAAACGTTTTTTAAAAAGGCCGAAGCGTTTTTAAAAAAGTTCGAGGGGTTTTCAGGAGTCGGTCAGCATCAGCCCCACTCCGCGCACTGTCTTGATTTCGATTTGAGGATCATTTTCAAACAGCTTGCGAAGTTTGTTGATAAATACGTCCAGGCTGCGCGAAGCGAAATAGTCGTCCGTCTTTTCCCAGCAGCGGCTCAGGATGACTTCTCTTCTGACCACTTCTCCCTTGTTCCCGGCCAGCAGTTGCAGAATCTGTGCCTCCCGGGCGGTCAGGGTTGTCGACTGTCCGGTTGCCGTATTGCGGAGGGTGGCATGTCCGGCATCCAGTGTATAATTGCCGAACTTGCACATGCTGCTCTCATTGCGGCTTCTGGCTCCTTCCTTCATCTTGAGGATGGCATGCAGATGGGCATCCAGTTCATCGGGAATGAACGGTTTCTTCACGTAATTGTTGACACCGATGTCATATCCTTTTCTGACATCCTTGGGCGAAGTAAGCGCAGAAGCAAAGAGGATGGGCGTGTCGCCGTCGGTTTCCCGAATCAGCCGTACCATTTCGAATCCGTTCATCACGGGCATGTCGATGTCTGAAATAATGATGTCAGGGTGATGTTCTTTCCAGGCTTCCAGACCTTCTTTTCCGTTGCAGGCAGTAATGACTTCATAGCCTCCGATAATGTCCTGAAGTCCAGTCTGGACAATGTATGAAAGATTGTTGTCATCTTCCACTAATAATAATCTGATCATAGCTTTTTCGTGTTTATAGTAGCAAATGTATTGAAATGTTTTAAATAATCGGTATGTTTGATGAGATATTTTCGGGGAGATCCGTTTCGTCATTCAGGCAAAGTCCTACTCCTTTCAGCACTTTCAGCGAAATGTGTCCGTCCTTTGAAAGGTATTTGCGGAGTTTGGTCGTAAAGACATCCAGACTTCGGGAAGAGTAGAAATCAGCATTTTCCCAAATTGCATTCAGGATTGTTTCCCGGCTGACGACGTGTCCTTTTTCCCTGCAAAGCATCTCCAGGATCTTTGTTTCCTTCGGGGTCAGTGTCTGCTGTTCCATTCCGTGACAGAGCAGGTTTTGTGAAGGAGAGAATTGATAAGTGCCGATGGAATAGGTCTCTTCCTTTGCTTTTTCCTGTTCCGGTGAGCAGGTAATCCTGGCCTGCATTTTCAGTACAGCCTGAATGTGGGCGTTCAATTCTTCGGGAAGAAACGGTTTTTTGATGTAGAAATCTACTCCCGACTGATATCCGTTGATTACATCGCGTGCGGTTGTCAGTCCGGTAATGAAGAGAATCGGCAGACTCGGATAATGTTTGCGTATCTGCTGAACCATTGTTCTTCCGTCCATGACCGGCATTTCCACATCCGATACAATGACATCGAATACACGTTGTGACAACAGCTCCAGACCATCTTTCCCGTTGGAAGCCGTAATGACTTCATAGCCTCCGATCATTTGTTCCAGACTGCTTTTCAGAATAAAACTCAGATTTTTGTCATCTTCCACCAATAATACCCGTATCATACATTCTCATTTTGAACAGGCAATGTCAGTGTGAATTCGCTGTATTTACCTTCGATGCTTTCCACTGTGACGTTTCCGCCCATTGCCGTAATAACTTTATATACATAGTTCAGCCCCAGTCCGAAACCGGAGACCTTCTTTTCTTTTTTGTATTCCAGTCCGCCCCGCTGGAACTTTTCAAAAATACGTTTCTGTTGTTTGAGCGGGATTCCCCAGCCGTTGTCCCACACGCTGATGAAGAAGGTGTTCTCACGTTCTTCTGCGGACAGGCGTATCAGTACTTCATCATCTGAATATTTCAGTGAATTGTCGATCAGGTTGCTGATGGCCTCTTTCAGGTATTCTTCATCGGCAATCAGCGGAGAAGTGATCTGACAGTTTTGCTGGAAAGTCACGTTCTTTTCTGTTTTGATTGTGTATTTTTGAATCAGTTCATCGAACAGTTTCGGAAGGTCTACAAGGTCTTTTGTGAATTTCAGCCGTGATTGTTCCAGTTTGGCGATAGTAAGAATCTTTTCCGAAAGGTTCAGCAGATGACTGCTTTCCTCTTTCAGAATGGCAAAATATTGCTTTTTCAGTTTCGGACTGTTTTCCATCAGTCCGCTTTCCAGCGTGTGTCCGACCATGGAAATGGTGGTGATGGGCGTTTTCATGTCGTGAATCATGGCATAGGTAAAATCCTGTCTCAGGCGGGCAATCCGGTTTTGGCGGATAATGATTTTTACCTGATAGATAATACAGCCGGCCACAAAGACGATTAACAGGACGGTAGCAATGAGCAGAACGCTCATTTGCCGGAAAGCAATCCAATAGGGGTTAAGAATGACGGCCTGGATAGCTGTCGAATGCTCTTTGTTCAGGTAGACTGGAATGGTCCGGAGTATTTTCTGAGAGTATTTCCCGGCAAACTGCTCTTCGGTCTGAAGGGCGGAACCTGTTGAATCAATAAGTTCGCAATGTAGTTGGGCCTGATAACCTTCCTGAACGAGATAGTTTGTAAAAATGGAGTCTGCTGATGAAAGATCTATACCTGTCTGGTAAACCGAGTCGGCATACTGATTCATGACTATGATCAGGTCGCTGTATACTTTCTGGTCTATCTGTTGTACACGATTGAAGTCTGCAGAAAAGTTCAGTGTAAGTTCTTCTTTCTGGGCGTTGGTCAGTCGTTCCAGTCTGTTTTGTGCTTCGTCCAGAACGGCTTGAGGAAACAGCCGGTTGCTGGTCTGTAACAATTGCGTTTCAATCATCCGGTAGGTATTGACAAGCCATGCACCTTGAATAACTACGATGATTATCAGGCTCAGAAAGGTAATCGTTTTGATATATTTGCCGGTCATAGTGTTTTGTTTCCTGCAAAGATATAACAATTCCTTAACAATCTTCTGTTTTATAACAATTATATAAGGAAAAGATAACCGTTGAATAACTTATTGTCTGTCATAATGTCTGTTCCTTTGCAGCAGTAAGCAAAAATAAAGGAATTATGAAACAGATTGTTATTTTGATTTTTAGTCTGATTGTGTGGGCTTCCCGGTTAGCCGCACAGGAAGTAAAAGGGGTTGTGACTGACCGGAACCATCAGCCTGTTGAGGCGGCAACTGTGATCATGCAGTCATCCGATTCCACTTTTGTCGATGGGGTGATTACGGATTCTCTGGGGCAGTTTGTTTTCCATCATAAATTGGAACGGTACCGTCTGATCTTTCAACATGTTATGTATAAAAGCTTGATCAAGGAATACAAGTCAACAGAGCATGTAGGGACTATTATGCTGGAATCTCAGGATTATGCTTTGGGAGAAGTAACGATTCGTGCAGAGCGGCCGCTGGTCAAAGCGGAAAACGGATCTTTGATATATGACGTTGCAGTCTTGGCCGAAAAGTCTGTAGCCGGCAATGCTTATGAAATGGTGATCCGTCTCCCAGGCGTGTTGGAGCAGAATGGTGCCTTGACTCTTCTCGGGGCAGGTGAGGCTGCGATTATGTTGAACGGACGGCCCTCGTCCATGACTTCCGGACAACTGATCAACCTGTTGAAAAATACGCCTGTATCCGAAGTGGAAAAAGCGGAAGTCATGTACAGTGCCCCGGCCAAATATCGGATCAGAGGGGCGGTGATTAATCTGATTCTGAAAAGAGAGAAATCAGAAAAGCGTTTTGTTCGGGGAGAAATCGGAGGGAATTTGTCCAAAGGAGCATATGTCAGGGGAAATGGGCATGCAAGTCTTTCCCTAACCGGCAGGAATGTCACGGCAGATGTCCTTTATTCGCTTGACCATGCACCGATTAAAACAGCTCATGATCTTGTTTCTCATCATACACTGGGCAATCAGGTATATACTGTAGAACAGCATAATACGGGCGATAAAAAGAGACTGACTCATAATGTACGTGCATCTCTGGATTATCAGATCTTCGGGGAAAATCATCTGAATATGGCTTATTCGGCTTCTTTTGTTCCTTCTGTGAAAATGGTCGAAAGTTCGGTTGGGTCTTTGTCGGACTCGTTCAATGAACGGACGGGCCACAAGCAGATGCATAATCTTAGTGTAGACTATACTTCGGACTGGGGTTTGAATGCAGGAATGGATTATACCTGTTTTTCTTATCCAAGCGTGCAGTATTTCACCAATCGTCAGAATGACAAGATACAGATTTTCGAGGCTGACAGTCGTCAGCGTATCGGCCGCTGGAATATTTATGCTGGTCAGACTCATACCCTGTCTTCCGGCTGGAGTCTGAATTATGGCATAAACTTTTCGTTTGCCCGTGAAAAAAGTTCCCAGATGTATTCTGTCCGGGAAGGAGAGGATCTGTCGGATCTGAATTCGGAGACCCGGCTGAATGAGAAAACCTATAACTTTTATGGAGGTTTCGAAAAAGCTTTTGGTAACCGGCTTTCTCTTTCTTTTTCTGTCGCAGGGGAATATTACCGGCTGGCAGATGATACACAGTGGGCTGTTTACCCTTCCATTCAGCTGAGCTATCTGCCGGCAGATTCTCATATCTTTCAGTTGTCTCTTTCTTCCGACAAGAGTTACCCCGATTATTGGGAGATGCAGGATGCTACGAGTTACCTCAATGGATATGCAAAAGTTGTGGGGAATCCTGATTTACATCCTTCGACAGATTATACGGCTGATTTGACTTATATACTGAAAAGTAAATATATGTTTAGTCTATATTATACGCATGTAAAGGACTTGTTCAGCCAATTACCTTATCAGAGTACGGACGAACTGGCAATGATCTATCAGTCCGTGAATTATGATTATGAGCAGAATTTTGGTCTTTCGGTTATTCTTCCTTTCTCGGCCGGAAACTTCTGGAATACCCGTCTGACACTGGATGGTTCCTTCTTTAGAGACGTATGCCGTGATTTCCAGAAAATAGGATTTGATAATAAAGTCTGGAGAGGAATTGTGATGTTGAACAATACCTTCCAGTTGTCTGCAAAGCCTTCTATCAGTCTGGAACTGAACGGCCTGTACGTTACTCCGTCCATTCAGGGAATTTATGATCTGTCATCTGTCTGGAAGGTTGATGCCGGATTGAAGTGGACTTCGGCTAATCAGCATACAGAACTTCGGTTGACGGGCAATGATTTGTTTGACAGTGCCACACCTGATGCCAGGGTAAATGACAGAGGACAGTGCTTTGAATTTCATCAACATGCGGACAGCCGTTATTTTACCGTGTCGTTCACGTATAAATTCGGAGGGTATAAATCTCGTGAACATAAAGAAGTTGATACTTCCAGATTTGGCTATTGAATGAGTATTGGGGCGGATTTATCCGGAGTTTTTGTCGGAAGATTCCGTATTTGCCATCGGCAGACAGATAATGAATTCCGTAAATTCTCCTTCCAGGCTGGTGACAAAAATCCGTCCTTCGTGGGCTTTGACTACCTGGTCCACGAAGGAAAGTCCCAGTCCGAATCCGGAAACTCCGTTCCTACGGTTACGTTTGACAGCAGAAGTTCGTTCAAACTTCTGAAAGATCAGGTGGATATCTTTTTCTGCTATGCCCAGTCCGTTGTCGCGAATCTTCAGAACCGTGTATCGGTCGCTTTCTTCGGCAGTGATGTTGATTTGTACACTGTCTTTGGAATATTTGATGGAATTATCTATCAGGTTGCTGATAACTTCCTCCAGGTATTCGCTGTCAGCATATGCCGATTTGCTTTGGAGATCCAGTGTAAACTCCACCGGTTTCTGTGATTTTGTCTTGAACTTCTCCGTCAGTTTGTCCAGCATGGGAACGAGATCTACCGTTGTCTTGTTCATTTCCAGTTTGTGATTCTCCAGTTTGGAGATGGTCAGAACTTTGTTGGTGAGCGTCAGCAGATGGTCGGATTCTGTTTCTGCTATGCTGAAATAGCGGTCTTTCATCTCCGGCTTGTCATCAAGCTTACCGCTTCTCAGGAATTTCAAGGCCATGATAATGGTGGTCAGCGGTGTTTTCATGTCGTGGATCATGGCATAGGAGAAGTCCTCACGAATCTGGAAAATCTTTTCGAATCGCGAAATGAATCTCACTTGATGGCCTATGCATACAATCACAAGCAGCATGATGATGAAAGTACCGGCAAGCAACAGGCCCATCCGTTTCAGGAATGTCTGGTAAGGATTGGTGAGGACGAGTTGGACAACCTGGGTATAATCAGAGCGGATGGGAAAGTATTTCGGCTTGACGGCCATGAAGGAAGGAGCTTTCCGTGTTCCGATTTCATGGAAGATTTTTCCGGTACGCGGATTCATGATATAAATGTAATACTGATCGCCCAGTTCGTTCTTGAGCAGAAGTTCGGAGGTGATGGAATCAAGGTTATGCAACGACATCGGGTAGCCCATTTCGGTCAGACGCTGATAAAAATATGCCATAGGTGGAATGGTGTCATTGGTCGGGCCACTCAATATTTCTGTTCCTTTCGGTGTTCTGCCGAATCTTATGTTCCCTTCTTCTTCCAGGGCTTTTTCGATGGTTGCATAACTTTCCTTCTGAATGTCGTTCCGGATCAGTTCATATGAATTGAAAATCCATGTCACCTGCAGGGCCATAGCTCCCAGAAGTCCGAGAACTGAGAGGATGGTTATGAAGATGATGTTTTTCTTGCGTCGGGAAGTATTCATGGGTATTGTTGTATTTTGTCGCATGTTTCTTTTGCAAAGATAAAGTATAGAATCTTTTGCAGGGTATGAAAATGAAGTCTTAACCTAAAGATAACATAAGGATAAGGTGACGGTTTTTTTTCTTGTTCTATCTTTGTAACAGCAAAAAAGATCTGTTACAAAGATAATTTAGGTATGAAACTGTTCAAGTATTTGTTTTCCCGAAAATCTGCATCTCCGAAAGGTACGGTGATTTCATACGGCAGAGGGCCGGAAGGAGAGGAGGTGATCATAGATATCACAGAAACGAAGCATATTAATCTGAAGGTGATAATAACTTTCTTTGTTTGTTTGCCAGTCATGATGGCGCTTTTTTCAGCAGTTTATGGAGTTGACAGTCTGAATGTGACTTCTGAGAATTGTTTCAGCCGGGGCAAGTACTTGGTATTGTCCAGTTTTGTTTGCGGAGTTCTGGTGAATTGGCTGCTACAGTCTGTGGTGTATATCCTGATTCATCCGGCGGCATACCGGATGCTGAAGATCAGATATAATAAGCGCAATTACACTTTCCGTTTGTTTCATAAAGGCAATTTAAAAATCCGTCATTTCCGTATAGCGAACATGCTTGCACATAGTCTGTGTGGGTATATTCCTTTGATCGCGGGTTTCGTTGTGGGAGATGTCTCGATCTGTTACTTTGCTTTTTTATCTGTTTTGTTTTTCTCCGATGAAATCAGTCTTCTGTGGAGATTGCGTCATTATAGCGGGCAGAGTATATGCAGATACATTTCTCTATGATGATCGTTCATTTTCATTTTCGGAAAAATGATTATTGCCGGAACGCTAAGCCCTCTCAGTATTAACCTAAAGATAACTTGTTGATAACATAAAAGATACATCGGCCACTTTACCTTTGCATCATAAGAAATAACAAAAAGGTTTAACTTTAAAAACATTATTTATTATGATCGCAAATTTGATTATCTCAGCTGTTGTAGCAGCGTCCGTTTCTACTCCTGAAGTTGTTTATAATGTAGAGTCAGAAGGAAAGAAGGTGACGAATATTGAAATGTATTCTGTGACCGATGGAAAATATCTGAACCGTCTTTGCAAAATAGATTTTTCTTATGATGAGGATGGAGATGTGATAGATAAAAAAACTTATGTCTGGGACGTGAAGAATTCCGAGTATGTACTGAAGCAGACAGAAACATTTACCAAATAATATTTAGCTGAACAGTATTATTCCTTTTATCGCAGGCTTTTTCCTATACAAGTTTGAATGATCTGTAAGTTTCCTGATTTTATCAGATCATTCAGCTGGTATATGGTTTCGGTTTAAAGAATTTCCAGCAATAATAGAATCTCTTGCCTGATGTAAACAGTTTTCCAGCTAATGTGAAATCTGTCAGTTTGTGTGAGGTTTATCTTCTTGTCTGGTATTTGCTACTGGTATAAGGTTTCCCGTTTTGAATATATTTTCCCGGAAGTATAAATTAAAGTTTGTGTAAAGTTTATCGTCTTCTCTGGTATTTGCTACCGTTATAAGGTTTTCCGTTTAAATGGATTTTCCCAGCAAGTATAGGATTTCTGTTTGTATAAAATCTTCCGGTGATATAAAGTATCCCGTCTTGTCTGGGGCTTCCTGTCGGTATAAAAAAACAGTTTTAAAAGGAACTTCTCAGTGTAAATCAGTTTTTCGCCTTTATATAATATATAATAAGGTGTAGTATGAAGGA
>ENA-UEPW01000054-UEPW01000054.1-human-gut-metagenome-genome-assembly--contig:-NODE-54-length-104064-cov-53.793513_pt1 | contig 104064 bp, 71 predicted proteins | sample MGYA00242935_ERZ507936 | MGnify/ENA primary metagenome ERZ507936 (study PRJEB26167, sample SAMN06115469) | human gut metagenome | host: Homo sapiens | place: China:Chongqing | collected 2016-06-23... | reverse complement strand
ACTAAATTGCAAAACTATTCTTTTATATATATCATAAAATGTAGTAAATCAGTTTATTATAAAATTATATATCTTGTCGCCCACGAGCCGTTCAGATACAGGTTGCCTCCCTGCATGTCGTAACGGGGATCTTCATCGTAGCGTTCTACGGCATAGCCTGCCATTTCCCAGTTGACCAGGTCTTCGGAAACAGCAATCGGGCAGCCCGGAACATAGTGCATGCTGGTTGAAACGAAGTAAAACTTGTCGTCTACCCGGATCAGATCCGGATCCGGCCAGTCTCCCCACATAATCGGATTGGTAAAGGTTCCGTTACCGTTGTCCGGATTCCAGACTGTGGAGGTTTGTGCGAAAATATGAGATATAGCCATGCTCCCGCATAAAGCAGATAATAAAACCAGTGATTTCAGTTTCATGGGTATAAAGTTTTTATAATCAGATATTCTATGTTCAGTGTATTTAATGCTTGTTTAAATTTTCCAGATATTGGCTTATTCCATTTTCATTGTATGCGGCTATCGAAAAGTAATAGTTCTGGTCTGCATTCAGGCCACGGAAATCCAGTCGGGCGGAATCGTTCGGCACTTGGATGCTATTATACAACTTGTCTGGAGATATACCGTAACGGATGACATAACCGTCTGCATTGCTGACCGGATCCCATATCAGACGACATTTACAAGCGTCCACGGAATCCCTTTCTACATGCAGAGCCTGCACTTTTTCCGGCTTTTTCCCATAACCTTTTCCAAAGACACGTATTTCGCGTAACGAAACATTGGATGAGACTGTATAGGCCTTGTTTTCCCACTTGATATAACGGGTGTCAAACGGAATTTCAAATTCGATGTAGTCATGAGGGGTATCTGTTTTTTTCCGGCTTTTATCGGCGATTACATACCAATCTTTTCCGTTTTTGGAAGCACTGAGTACATAACTCTGATAAACGTCGGGTACGATTCCTTTCTGATTGGCCCCATATTCATCATAATTCACCTGAATGGCATAAACTTTACATGAGTTCAGCAGGTCAATTTGCACCCATTCTTCCTGATTGGAGTTGGCCACCCAGGCAGTTCGGACATCTTCATCCACCAGTTTTTCCACACTGAAATCATCTTTCGCCGAAGAAGCCGTAACCGGTTTGTGGAACGATAATAACATCCATTCCGGACGAATATTTTTTCCGGTTTCTTCCGTAGGCAGGAACATCGGATAATCTCCAAAAGCGGTTTCTGAATACAGATAACCGTCTGCATCAAAATAGGCAGGATAGAAAGACAAACGCCGTTCAAACCAGTGACGGATAGAGATGGAATTGGTAGCTGCTTTCCAATAGTTGGGACCGACCTGGAAAAGGCATCCATGACCGGCACCGCCTATGAAACCACCTGGCTTGTAAGACACCGGATTATTGGGAGCATAAACGAACGGACCAACAGGAGAGTCTGCCACATACGTTCCATCGGCATATGTTTTCCATTGCGTACCCGGAGTGGCATATTGCAGGTAGTATTTTCCGTTGTGTTCAGTCATCCAGGCACCTTCGATATAGGGACGTTGCGGTTCTTCGTGATATGCACCCGAACGTTCCCAGCCATGATGTTCCTTGTCGCTGTTCAGGCACGGAAACGGCTCTTTGATTATCTCCAGAGTTTTCAGATCGAGCACCGTGCCATAAATAGGGTTCACGGGAGAAGAGCCATAGTAAAGATACAGCTTGTCATTTTCCACATAAAATGCCGGATCCCAATGCGAAGGGATTTCTTTGACCTTCTCCCAGACTCCAGCCTGCGGGTTATCGGAACGGTAAAGCATGGCGTTTCCGCCAGAAGAAGCCGTATAATACAGATGACCTTCGTATTCAAATACTGCCGGTGCGTAATCTTCTACCGGAAGCACTGAATCAGGCACGACGACATGTGTCCAGGAACTGAAATCCGAAGAATACCAGTAACCGGATGATTTGGATGCAAATAAAAAATACTGTCCCTTAAAACGGGTTACGACCGGATCCGCAGCTTCCCGGATACCGTTTCCTCCATCAATCTTCATAAAGCGGTAATCCAGATTCAGCGGATTACAGAAGGTGGAAGGATTTTCCTTGATTCTTGTTTCGATGGGACGTTCCATATTACATGCTCCCAACGCGATCAATAAGACACCTGTCATTCCTATTTTATACATACGCTTATCTCCTTTCATTATTTTATTTCCGAATGGTATAGAGCAGGCTTTTTCCTGCCTTTACTTTCACTTTTTCTGTCCAGTTCAGGAAAGCATTATCGCCCAATGGCTTTTGGGCCTGTCTCTGATTCTCAGCCAGTATGGTAACCGTTGCATCAAACTTCGTCGGATTTGAAATTTTCAGACGGATCTGTGATTCGTCCTGTCTGACTATTTCCGCCGTAACATGATCGAATACATACACTTCAGGCAGATCAGTCCGGACGTAAATACCCGGGATTTCGATAGCCATCATTGCGCCGTTGGTTTCATTCCAACCGGTCTTGCCGCCATCGCCACGACCTCCACGACTGTCTGCATCACAGTAAGTCAATCGTTCGGTGATCTTTCCATTCGGCTGGATTCCTTCTGCATGGGCATGAATGACATCCCGCAGCAAACCGGCATATAGTGTATCACCGGTTGCCCGATAAATCTTAAACAGGGCATCACCCGACTGGGTACAGAAACCAGGTGCTCCATGCTTGTTTTGTGTACTGGCCCAAACGGCTCCCGTCAAGTTTGCACCGAGTTTGGCCAGCGGTGTTTCTTTGGGCAATTGATAGCAATAGGAAACAGTCCACGTTGCACAGAGGTTAGCCAAATCCTTGGCCTGTTTCAGATAGGCAGCTTCTCCGGTTGCTTCATACAGCGTGATCAGTGAAGTCGTCAGGGCTATAGCTGTTTCCGAATCTGCATTTTGAAGAATATCTCCACAGCCTCCTGAAGTAAACCCGACCAGGGCAAAATCATTGTAATAAGCTTTTGCAGCGGCTCTGGCCACCTCTAAATAAACGGGCTCATTATAGTATCTCGCAGCCAGTGCCAGACCGGCTACTGCCATCGCTCCACCGGTTGTATTGAAGACGGCCACGTTACCTGTTTCTACCTGTACATAATTTCCCCATGTACCTTCTTTCTTCCAAGTCGAGATAAAGGCGTCTGCCAGGGCTTTCACCTCTTTTTCCCATTCCGGTCTGATGACATTTGCCTTTCCCTGTGACTTCAGCAGGTTAAACTGTTTTACCATCCAATAGAGAATATCCGCATTCTTACGGGTCAGACCGATTCCTTTCATCTGAACAGCGGCATCGCGGTAAAGCACTTCTCCGTCTGCGCCCAACACGTCGTAATAATAGCCACTCTTTCCTTTGGCCCGTGGCAAAGCAAAGTTGAAGGTATTCCGTACGCGGCGTTCGTGTTCCGCATCCCCCAATGCAAGTACCGGATAGGTATTCATTAGTCCGCCAATCCAGCCATACGACATCCAGTCGGCATTTTCCGGACAATAATATTCCCATTTTTCTCCCTGATAATATCGTTCATCGATATTCTTGACCATCCGGTCAAGCACTTCGCTCATGGGCATCAGATTGCGGGGAGCAGGTCCGCCGGTATGCGACTTGCGCTGCTGCATGAACTGATCCAGCAATTCTGGCACACTTTCGCAATAGAAGGTCAGTTTCGTAATCCGTAAAGTAATCTGATCACCTTTGCGGACATTGATACCACGGTCCGGACTTTGGCTGAAACCGATAAATTCGGGCTTCTTTTCACGTACTCCCGGAGCACTGATCACGAAAGATGCTGTTGACCGGTCTTTGCTTTCTTCCACAATGAGAGCATTATCCAGAATCTGGCCGTTCCATTCAATACCCTGGTCGGTCAAGAGAATCGTACCCCGTTTCTGGCTGCGTTCCAGATAGGCGATGGCTGGTGTAGCAGCATTGTTTGTCAGAACTTCCAGACGGGATTCTGCTCCAAACTCAGGCGACAGCTGAGGGATCGGGTTGGAAGTCAAGGCCAGGTCACGACGGAAATAGTCCGTCTTATCCAGACCGGTGGCATATTCACGGTTGACGATGCGCTGACGGTTCCCGTTGTACACCGACGAAGGAATCATGACATAGTTGTCGCTGCTCCAGGCACGTTCGTCGAAGGCCACTGCTACGCCTGCCTGCTGCATGTCACACCGGGCGGTGAAAGTAAACGAATAGACTTTACGTCCATCGGAACCACTTTCTGAACGAATGACCTCCCAGTTTGCCTCCGAATTGATTTCGCTGCATGTTTTTAGTTCAGCATCCTGATAGATACATTCCAGAAGACGGTAACGTGTCTCCTGCGAAGTCTTCGGCAACCAGTTTTCAGCAGACAACACATTTGCCGTCAAGCATGTCAAGCCTATTAATACATATCTTATTTTCATTTTATTCCGTTATTTTAGATTGGTTGCTCGACCGATAAAATTGGCATTCCCGATTCTTCTATTCTGGAACCGTCAGCCTGCAAGTCATCAGTTTATTTTTTTGAAGTCAGCAGATAAGATCTTCCTTTCTGTCCGTTCTCCATCTGATAGAGCGTCCAGCCGGATCCGTCCTTATTTTTTTCCAGTCGCCAGCTCAACTCCGGATTCTGCAACAGTTTCTTGATGTGTGTGGGGAAGGCATCGGCCCGGCGTGCTTCTTCCCATGTATGGATGGCGTTGAAGATGGCATATTTATCCGGACACATTTCCACTTCTTGCGGTTTCAGGTTCAACGAATAGGTGGTGTTGTAGCCGATGGCGGTCGCTTCGATATGCTCAAACTGCTCCAGAGTGGTACTGGGCGAGATGGAGAAGTTGTGGCCGAACGAGGTAGGGAAGTAATTGGCGAATGTCACGTCGCGCAGGTCTTTTCCCTGACTGGTCGTACTTCCCCAGACCCGTTTCACCGGATCGTAGATATTCAGTCCGCCACCCACATTCCAGATACTCTGGTAATGCCAGGATCCTTCGGAGAGTGTAGCTCCCGTGAAGCGGATGTCGGGGATGCCCAGTTCTTTTGCATGTTCATACATGTTGCGGAAGAAACGCTTCACCGAATATGCTCCGAAACCGGTGTGGAATAAGAATTCCTGACCGTCGAAGTCGTAGTAGCCCAGCCCGCTGTTCTTGCAAACATCCGCATAATATCTGGCAATTTCATCCTGCAGTTCCAGATTCGGAATCAGACCGGTATATGCACCTCCTACGGCTGGTTGCAGCTTGTCTACAGCTTCACCTTTGGCATGAGCTGTCGCCGTTGTGCCCCAATAGCCGCGGGTTACTTTCAGCAGGCGATAAGGCTCTTCCCTGGAGACACCCATATAGTGAATCAGTTCCTTGCCGATCTTCACCATGTTCAGTTCCGGCGAGTGTCCTTCCCAGCAGGCTACTTCTTCCAGATGGGCCGGGTTGTCGATGTAGATCAGGGTATCGGTTTCGCTCAGGTCTTGTGTCAGGAAGCGGCGGTGCAGGATGCAGATGCTGTCCGAAGGAACCGGGCTGCAGTCCTTTGTGCCCGGAGCCATCGAGTTGGAGATGCAGGTGCGTCCGAGTATCAGTCCGTCTTTTTTCAGCAGTTCGGCATATTCGCGGTGGGACAGGTCGCCTGACGTGAAATGGAAAGGTTTCCGTTCTTCGTTCCGTCCGTCGATGAATCCGCCGTTGCTCCGGTCGGGTTGCAGGAAAGGCTGGTTATAGGAGTGAATCACCCGTACCCCCATTTGTCTGGCATATGATGCGATGCTGTCGTAGGGGCTTCCGGTAATGAAGAGGTCGGGCATGAAAGTTGTCGGGTCTTTCACCCATTTGCCGTTGAATGTCGGGTAGGGCAGTCCTTCTTCCTTGACGATGGTCTGGATGACATCCATCAGTGCGATGCTGTCCGGACTTCCCCACAAGGCGATTGAAGAACCGATAAAGTCCACACCTGGAACATCCTGCCGCATCATGTGGTTAGGTTCGTTGTTCTGAAAGATGGGATTTCCCTCTGGTGAATAGATCATCTTGCCTTTCCGGCGGTCGCGGGAATGGTAATGGATGTGGATCCGTCCGCTTGCATCGACAAAGGCGGAAGTGCCGTACAGGATGCGGAAGTAGCTTTCCTTGCGGTTGTAAAAGGCTACGTCGTTAATTCCGTCGCCGCCCATTGTAAACTGCTGGCCTTCCTGAAGAGTAATCGGCAGCGGATGGCTGACGGGGTCGGGCGAATGGGCTATGTAGCCCGAAGGACCGGTCTCCGACGTATAGCGCGATTCTCCGCCGATGGTGTTGTCGTCCAGGGCCAGAACACCGATAGCGTAGTTCACCGTAGCTGAAGTGTCACGGGCCGCTCCGATGATTTCCCCCAGGATATTGGTGATGCTGGTATAATAGTTTCCCCACTGCACATCGTCAATGCCGTTGCGCGGTTCCAGACTTTCCAGTTTCAGTTTGATGTATTTGTTTTTTGCTTCCAGGCTGATGGTAGCCACTGAACCGTTCTCATAGGTCAGCCGGTACTTTCCGTTGCTGTATGAAGCCTTTTGCGGATAATAATAGCGGCGTACCTCTTCGTCATACAGAGCCAGTAACGGCGATGGCTGGTCTGTCGGACTGAAGTTGGGATTTTCTTTTGTCCGGTCCCACATGCCTATGATATATCCCTTCGGGTTTATGTCTATCTGGAAATAATCGGTCTGAAAAGAACGGAGATTTTCCGTTCCGCAAGCTGACAATAATAAAGTTGCAGCTGCTAATGATATCAAATTCTTTTTCATTGTTGTTTCAGTTCAAATGCTATGTTCATCTCATTTCGGATTCTTGCTTTTATTCATGGTCTGGAAGGAATTGGATGTCATATTCTTTTCCTGCTTCCGTCGTGAACGACAGAATACCGTCCTTTTGAATTGTTTTTATGGTTTCTCCATTCTGTCTGACTTCTGCTGTTACTGCATCCTTTTGCGGAAGAGCAATCCGGCAGGTTTCTCCTCGTTCACTGGTCAGTTTGAGGGAGGTTACCTGTTTCCCGTCATATTGGGCAGAAACGACAAATGCTCCTTTGGCTCTCAGACGGGTAAAGGAGGCGGGTTTGTCCGGCCAGCAAGGGAACAGGTGCAGGACACCGTCCACCGATTGCAGCATCATCGAGTTGATCGTCTCCACAATGGTCGTTTTTTCCAGACAATGATGTCCGTCCAGAATCAGGAAGTTGGTTCCGGCACGGTGAATCAGTGTCTTCATCTTGTCTATCAGAATATCAGGATCAAAGCCGATGCGGGTACCCATCACAAAGGCACTCAGTCCCAGTTCATTCATCGTCTCGGTAAATCCTTGCTGGTCGACTGCGTAATAATACAAAGTATTGCGTGCCAGTTGAAGGGCGGTACTGTCTGAATGAAGATTCAGCAGTTCGCATGGGTAAACCGGATGGAGCTGGATGACATGAGCCGGCAAGTCCCATCCTGCCTCATTTTTGGCATAGACGGGCAAACCCTGGTTGGGAGTCTTCGTAGGCATGATGACCTTGTACGAAGGCAGGTGGGTGACGATATCCTTCCACAAAGCCCGACGGTTTTCATCTACTCCCAGTATTTCACTGTAGCGGAGCAACAGCCTGAAGGTCTGTTCTACAAAGGCCAGATCGGAGGGAGGATTCAGATCCCACGAGCCTTCGTGTCCGCCGGTGAGGATGTTATAGCGGTAGGTGCTGTCCAGAGTTTCCTTTTCCAGATAGTCTTCGTAGAAATCACCACACTCCCGGATAAACGGATAAGCCCGCTTGCGCAGGAATTCCCGGTCGCCCGTATATTCGTAATACCAGCTGAACAGGGGAACATTGAACGGAGCATCCATGGTCTGCTGCCAGTATTCTCCATAGAGATAGCCGTTGCCCAAAGCACTGACGGAGAACAGCAGTCCACGGCAGGACTTATCTTTCAGAGACGGATGGACGAGTCCCATTTCCTCGCGTGCCCGTCTCTTTCCTTCGGGGATCAGTTTTTCCAGAAAGTCGTAATACGGCATTGCCAGTTCGGGGCGGTTGGCCGAGAATACGCTGTAGAAGCCGGCCTGGCTGTTGTAGTTCAGATGGATGTCTCCATGATAGTTCATGGAGTCGTTCATGTTCCAGACGCCGTACATGCCTCCGCAGACCGGACTGTGCAGGTTACAGGCCGAAGCCATCAGGTAGATGGATGACAGGTACTGGCGGTTCAGCAGGGAATCGTTTGTTTCTACATACGAACGTGTCCACATATCTTTCCACCATTGTTTTTTCTCAATTTTCAGAAGGGCGAGTTGGGGGCCGTTCACTGAAGAAAGCTTGTCGTATGCTTCCGGCAGACGGGCATTATCTTCCAGACTGCCGGATACATAAGTTACAATGCAAACCGGCTGTCCTGCCTTTATCTGAAAAGAGGCGGTGACTTGCGAGGAGGATGTTTTTTCCCAGGAAGCCTCAGTTCCTGTGATGCGGGTTGAGATGCCTGCACGGGCTATCCAGCGTACATCTCCTTCTGTCCGGCTCCGGCGGGATACCTGTCCCACTTTCTCACGGATTCCGGAAGTGGTTTCATAGAGTTTGTTTTCACCGTTGGCATAGGTCATGACTGTGACATCTATGGGATGTTCCGAAGCCGTAGTCAGTTCAGTTACCACGTAGTTGTCGTCCATTGTCATCCACGTTGTCATTTTTACCGGTTCTGCGGTTCCGGTATGCATATAGAGCTCGGCATCAAGTTGTCTCATCTCATAACAGAAGCCCTCGGCGGGTTCTGACTGTACTGAAATGCTGACTCCTCCCACCGGCAGGGCAGCGGGACCCGTTCCTGCCCAGTCCGACCAGTTGTCGGTGATAAAGTCTACTTTTGACAGTTGCAGGGTCTGTCCGTTTTCTGAAGTATAACTGACCAGTCCCACATCTCCGTTTCCCAGGTAGGGGCCTTTGGGTGCATGCTTGCTTGCTGTTTCTGCCTGACTGAACGGACTGTTCCACCGGGCTGTCAGCATCTTTTTTTTGTTCTGAAAAAACAGATCGTCGGGATTGTTTCCCTGACTGAGACATCCCGGGAGAGAAAAAAGAGCTGCTATTCCCAGAATGACAGAATAATGTATGTTGCAAATTTTCATCGTCGAAATTCTTTTTGATTAGTCTTCCAGTTTCCACTCGTCTTTCCACCGGATAATGAAACGTCCGTCTTCAAATTCCAGCGGCAGCCAGATGTAGCGTCCGTCGATGGCATTTTCCGGAGTCCAGCGGTCACCCAGATAGATAAATTGTCCTTCTTTTCCGGCTACGGGCAGGATGTAAGTGCTCTGGGAATGATAGGTGAGGGCAGAATCGGCATCCACACAGGGATTTCCCAGTTCGGTCCATTCACCCAGAATGGAATCTGCTACGGCAGAGCGGGCTGCATTGGGCGACCATCCTGTACATCCCGACATCATCAGGTAGTAGCGTCCTTCGTGTTTGAACATGGCCGGAGCTTCCATGAACCGTCCCTTGAAGCAGCGGATGTAGGTACCGTCGTGATCCGTATAGTCGCTGTTCAGCCGGGCAATCTGCAGGGTACTGTTTTCCTCTGATGCATAGATGTGATATGCCGTGCCGTCATCGTCCACAAACAGGTTCATGTCGCGGGCCATCTGTCCTCCTTCCAGATCTCGTTTGATCAGGTTCAGAGAATCCGGGTGAGCTGGCAGGTCTCCTCCGGAATAGTGGGCTTCAGCCTGGACGGGGGCTGTCTTCAGACTTTCCGGTGTACCCTGGGGCCATTTACCGGCATTGATGCGTCCGGCATGCAGGAAACGGTAAGGGCCGGTAACCTTGTCACTGACGGCCACTCCGCTCTGGGCTCCGGTGTAACCGGCTCCTTTGGGTTCGAGGTGAAACCACATGACGTACTTGCCGGTCCGGGCATTATGAATCACCTTGGGGCGTTCCAGGATACATCCTTTTTCGATCGGACTTCCGCTGCCTTCCGGTGCTACGGCCAGAGCGATACCTTCGTCTTTCCAGTTGTAGAGATCAGTTGAGGAATAGCAATGCACTCCGACATTGGCCACGTTGCCTCCTTCTCCTTCGGTCTTGTGTTCGCCAAACCAGTAGTAGCGTCCGTTGTCGTAAAGGATGCCTCCTCCGTGGGCGTTGATATGTACGTTGTTATTGTCCAGCCAGACCTGTCCGGGTGTGAAGGACTGGTAGCGTTCTTTTGTCTGGCAGGCGAGGAGACCTGCTGCCAGAAGTACTGCAAGAGATATTTGTTTCCACATAATCAGATGATGTTTTGAATGAAGGATGATGTTTGGTTTTATTGAAGCCGGGCATGAATGGTTTCCCCTTCCCGGATGGTATAAGACTTTCCGTCAATGTTTACACGCAGTTTGCCGTTCCGGATGCGTTCAACCGTAATGTCGAACGTGCTGCCGAAAGCCCGTATGCGGCGGAGGGCAGCCTGATTCCACTCTTGGGGAAGACGGGGAGTCACGTCACAGCTTTTCAGTCCGGTGGGGCGGATGCCGAAGAGCCCTTCCGTGATGATGCGGCCGTAGAGAGCACTCTCGGCGGAAAGGTGGCGCTGACCTCCTTCGGGCCATGCTTCGATGGCATAGGGAACATGTTCACCCAGCAGACGGACGGATGAGTAATGCTTCAGGTATTCGGTTGCTTTTTCTGTTTCGCCTACGGCATAGACACCGCGCAGGGCATACAGGGTGGAACGGTCCCAGAAAGTGCTGTCACCGGCCTGGGTAAGCAGACCGTTTTCTGTCCAGAGGCGCGGAGAGAACAGAGCCTGGATGGTTCCTTCTTTCCGTTCGCTGATACCCACGGTCAGCGGAATGCAGATCCAGGAGCGCAGGATATCGTTGCCTTCGTAATAGTGGTAAGTGTCATAGCCTTCCACGGTTCCTCCGAAATATTTTTCAATGGATTTGCGCAAGTCGGCAGCCTGTTGCCGGTAGGTGGCTGCTGTCTTTTTGTCTTTTCCCAGATCCTTTGCCAGAAAGGCAGCGGAAATCAGGGCATCATAGTAAAGTGAAGAGGTACAGAGGTTGGCTTTTCCGGCCGGGAAACGTCCTTCCAGTTCGTCTGCGTCAGAGGCTACGACACCTTCCGGCGTCAGCTTGCGGTGACAGTATTCCAGACACCACTGGATGAGCGGCCAGAGGGTTTCTGCCTGCTGCCGGTCTCCTCCGGCCAGTGCAAATCGGGAGGCTCCGTAGGCAATCATGGCTGCATCTCCGCGGTCGCCTGCCCCGTTCCAGATGTCCAGTCCTTCAGCAATGATAGAACTGGGAATGGGCTTCCACTCATCGTTCATAAAGCGGGCAAAATGTCTGAAAGAATTAAGAGCGGAGGCATTGCCGTAAGCATAGCCTGTGAAGGGGAAATAGGGGTTGATGTATTCAGCCTGGTCATTGGCCCAGATGGCGGCATAGTATGATTCGCCTCCAGGTCCGTGCATCGGTCCGCCCTTGGTTTCGTAGATGCTTTCGCAGGCCCGGATCTTGGAGAAGGCAAACATGCGGTTGATGACAGGATCGGGAGTCTCCAGAATCAGATTGTCTGCCAGTTGCTTCAGGAAATCCATCCGTTTGGCCTTTTCTGTTTCCGGTTGCAGCCGGATGGAGGGTTCTCCTTCACGATGGGCGGACAGGGAAGCTGCAAAGTAAAGCGTATCGCCCGGCAGGACTGTGTGCGGGCCGCTTCCGTAGACTGTCCCTTCTATGATATAGGCTCCGGTAACTCCGTTTTCCGGATTGGTTTTCGAGCGTGTCTGTTCTTCGGGAACTTCCACCTGCAGGGAGTTTTTGCCGGTATTGATCAGGCTATATTGTTCAATGAGAGCGGGCTGGTCGGTAGACGGGAAATATTCGCGGATCAGTTTCCATTGTCCGTAGTAGCCTTTGTCGAACCGGCTTTCCACGGTCAGTATGCCGTTGAGGCTGATGCTTTCCACTTTTTCTTCCGTAAGCGAACGGCTGTTCACGAGGACTGCATCCAGCGGATTCCAGGCAGAACGGCGCATCAGGCTGGCATGGGTATTGTTCGGCACGGTGCGCAGCAGCGGCCAGACCATTCCTTTGTTCAGGGTAAAGTTGCCTTCGCGGTCTACACCGTAGCGCAATACGACAGAGACGGATTTACCGCTCATTTCAATGTGGTCGGAATGGGGAAGGTCGTTCCGGATGTTCCAGGTGATACTGCCGTCTTCCTGTGGCGACCAGCGCCGGGTGGACTGGGATGTTGCCGGCAGAGTGACCAGTGACAGTCCCAGAAAGGCATAGATAAGTCTTGCTTTCATGGCTTCTTCAGTATTTACATATAAGGTTCATAAAGTATAGCCCGATACCGTTTAATCGTCTGTATAATTGGGCCTTATCGTCCGCTCGATTCAGCTTCATCGTCTGTATGATCAGGCTTCATTGTCTGCTTGATTCCGGTGAATCTTCCGGTAGTCGGTTCTTGAAAAATACGTCGGCCAGTTCCGGTCAGACAGAGGAGATAGAAGTGTCTTTGCCTGTAGAACTGACCGACGTTCAGCGTATGGGATTATTTCAGTTTAAACGGTTCTTTTTTCACATAAGCCTTGAAGCCTTTGATGGCTGCCGGATTTCCTTCTTCCGAGCTGGGAAGACAGCGGAAACCGGTGATCTTGTGATTGTCTTTCAGGTCGATGATGATGGAATGCGGGAATTTAGTTCCGTAGTCCGTACACCAGGTTGTCGATTCCTGAAGGTCGTAGATCTTGTCGGCCGTGTTGTTTGACCATTGATAGCTTTCGCTGTCTGCATACGTGATGCTCCATTTCTGACGGGAGATGTCTTTGCCGTTTTCGTCAGTCAGATAGAGTTCGGCGATGGCAGCAAGATCCTTGCCGTCGTGTGCATTGAGGGCTTCCAGGCAGAAGTAGCGTCCCTCTACCGGACGGTTGAACTGTATGGTCTGCCATCCGCCTCCGGGTTTCAGTTCTCCGGTAGCAACGGGTGTTTCTCCCTTCAGGTTGAGGGTTTCACCTTCCTTGCGGTGAGTGACAGGTTCTTCGTTGTGGAGAACGTCCAGAATCGGCTGTTTCAGACCCGCAATTTTGGTTTCCTCCGGACCGAGCAGGTCGAGAACCACGATTTCGTTCTTGCCCTTCTTCAGCCAGCATCCCGGCATGAACAGAGTCTGCTGCGGACCGATCTTCCAGAATCGTCCCATTGCATGACCGTTCACCCATACCATTCCTTTTCCCCAGGTAGACATGTCGAGGAAGGTATCTCCGGTCTTGTCGAGTGTAAAGGTTGTGCGATAGTAGGCCGGACCGTCGAACTTGCTTCCCTTGGCAAACTGCTTGTCGGCAGCAAACTTGGCATCGGTGGGGAAGCTGTATACCTGCCATCCGGTGAGGGTCTGTGGTTCGCATCCTTCGTTCAGCAGCTGAACCTTGTCGGTGATACCTTTGCGGTCATGGATAGCGCGGTCGAAGTTGACGCGTCCCATGGCTTCTACCAGGATGTCCAGTCGGGTACCGGCTTTCACCTCAGGCAGCGACAGGATGTTTTCACCACGGCGGCGATCCAGGCGTCCCAGCAGCTGGCCGTTCAGATATACCTGTGCCCAGTCGTGTGGTTCATCTACCAGCAGAACGGTTCCTTCCTTGACATCAGCCGGAAGTGTCGTGCGGTAGAGAATGGTACCCCATCCCTGATCGAACTGTTCCATCGGCTGGATGGCTTCCGAAGTCTGGGGCTTGGGCAGATTGTCAAACAGGGGAGCTACTTCGTTCAGTTGCATGGCAGGGATTTCAATGACCGGCATCGGTGCTGGTACATCCGGAATCACCTGTCCTGAATCTGCATACTGGACAAGCAGATCACGCAGCTGATAATATTTCGGAGTAGCCCATCCGGCTTCGCTGATAGGTGCGTCGTAGTCATAAGAGCTGCACATGGCCGAATAGGACGGACTGTTGGCTCCTCCCCAGTGGCCGAAGGTTGTTCCTCCGTGAGTCATGTAGAGTGAGAAGGAAATGTTGCGGTCCATCATGTCCTTGATACCTTTGACCATCACGTCAGCCGGGCGGGTTTCGTGCTTGCGTCCCCAGTGGTCAAACCATCCGCTCCAGTATTCGCTGCACATGAGCGGAGTTTCAGGCCGGGCTTCCCGAAGAGCCTTGAACTGCTGGTCGATATCTGCTCCCGTACCGAAGTTGATGGTCCAGAGCAGATCGTCGAGACCATTGCGCTGGAAGGTAGATGCCCAGTCACACTGGAACAGGGGCACATCGGTGAATCCGGCTCCGCGTACGATGTCACGGATGGAAGCGATGTATTCCTTGTCTTCAGCATAAGCTCCGTATTCGTTTTCCACCTGCACCATGATGATGTTTCCTCCGCGGGGAGCCTGCAGGTCAGCCAGCTGCTTGCCCAGTTCGTTCATGAAGATCTTGGTACGTTCCAGGAAATACGGGTCGCTGGTACGCAGGGCAATGTCTTTCTTCTTGAGCAGCCACCAGGGCAGTCCGCCCATTTCCCATTCCGAGCAGACATACGGACCGGGGCGCAGCATGATATACATGCCGTGTTTCTGGGCCAGGCGGCAGAAGCGGGCCACGTCGTTCTGTCCTTCGAAGTCGAATTCACCCGGACGCTGTTCATGGATGTTCCAGAAGGCATAGATACAGATGGTGTTCATCCCCAGCGCCTTGCACATCTCGATGCGATGTTCCCAGTATTCAGCCGGGATACGGGTGTAGTGGATTTCTGCCGCTTTGATCAGGAAAGGTTTTCCGTTGAGCAGGAACTCCTTGTTTCCGATTTCAAAGGTTTGCGGTTCTCCTTTAGGGGAAGTGCAGCCGGTCAGCATGGCAACGGCCAGTGCAGCAGCACTTACAGCACAGGATTTCAATAAATGATTCATAAAGTGTTATTAAATTTTAGGGTTAGATTATGTTGTATATTTGATTTCAAATGTATAGTCCTTTCTTATTCCGGATAGCAATAGATAACCTTCATACAGTCAGCGTTTAAACGCAAGCAAAATTATAAACCAGATATAAATTAAGCAAGTAAAACCAGTTAAAAAATTTTTTGTCAGATTATAGACCAGTTAATAAATTTATACGTCCTCTTTCCGCTGTTTCCGAAGTTGGATGACTGAATGGATTATCCTGCCGGTAAAAAACGAAATATTCGTTGAATAGTCCATGCTAGGGGTAATTTAATCCATTTTTGTTAAAGCTGTCAACCGCTATCTTCGCCAGTTGTTGAAAACTGTTCCGACGGGGTCGGATGTGATATCTTTGAAAATAGAAAAAACTTAACATATTAAAGTCTTACTTAAATAAAAACATAAACTATGAAACCAGAAAAACATGATTGTTCAAGAAGAGATTTTCTCAAACATAGCCTGTTGGGAGCTGTGGCGCTCGGCATCGCTTCTTTTCCGGGTGAACCGCTGACAGGAGCAATCCGGAACATAGAGGGCCGTAGAAAGAAAACTGCCCGGCGGGTTGTCCTGCTTTCGCTGGATGGAATCTGTGTGGAAGGATTCCGGAAGGCACGGACTCCTCATCTGGATAATCTGCTTGCACAGGGCGTTCTTTCACTGAAAACACGGGTAGTCATGCCGTCGGTCACTTTGCCTAACTGGACGAGTCATCTCACCGGAAGCGGTCCGGAACTGCACGGGGTCGTTGATAACAGCTGGACGATTGACAAATTCAAGCTTCCTGCTGTAGAAACAGATAGCGACGGATATTATCCTTCTGTTTTCAAAGTGCTGAAGGATAAGAAGGAAGGCATAAAGACGGCCTTTTATTACAATTGGCCGAACCTGATCTATCCTTATAACCAGAAATATCTGGACGATATCTGTTTCCTGGAAAACGATGCCTATGCTCCTTATTATGAGAGGGCTTTCTCGTTCATTAAAACACACCGGGACGAACCGACCCTGGTTTTCCTCTATACGGTTCACACTGACCATGCCGGCCATAACCATAAGTGGATGTCTCCGGAATACATCCGGTCTATCGAAGAAGCCGATGAAGAAATCGGCCGCCTGCTTGATAAACTGAAGGCAGAAGATCTGTTTGATGATACACATTTCCTCTTCCTGACAGATCATGGAGGCATCAACTATGGTCACGGCGGAGTGAGCGTGGAAGAGATGATTGTTCCCTGGGGAATAACCGGTCCCGGCATTGCTGAAGGAAAGATGATGGAAGAACCCAACAATACAGTCAATACAGCAGCGGTAATCCTGCAGCTTTTCGGGGTAGAAAAGCCCTTGAGCTGGACAGGAGAAGTTCCGGAATCGATATTCGGCTGATACTGTCATCCGTAGGCTGAAGTTTTTTATTGCAACTTCAGCTTACGGGTGGCAGTCAGCTGGCCACAGGTTGCTTTCAGGGTGAGTGTGGAGGCATTTCCGGTTGCTACCAGGAATGAGGCCACACCGGCTTCCGTGTTCACCTGCTGCGGGCTGCGCAGTTCTCCTCCGGCTGTCACTTCCAGTTTGACTTGCTGTCCGTTTTCTCCGAAACAGCCGGTTCCCCGGGCATCTTTCAGGCTGACATATACAATGAGCAGGTCGTTGCGCGAAGCCGGAACTCCACTCTCAAAATAAGAGATGTCTATGGCTTCCGCTCTGCCCGGTGTGCGGACCGTCTGTTCGGCTACTTTCCGTCCGTCCTTGTAACCGACGGCTTTCAGTTCACCGCTTTCCCATTTCACTCCGAAGAATGTGAAAGGAGGATAATTGATATGCTCGGCATTTCCTCCGTCGGGGCGGGAAACATATTCGGAGGTTGAAGGACCATTGTCCGGTCTGCGGCGTGCAAGGGACTTGCCGTTGAGCAGCAGTTCCACTTCGTCTACATTGCCGTATACCTGCAGTGTGTCAGAAGCGTCCGGCATCCAGTGGCTGTTGATGAATACCTCGTAAGGCATTTTTCCGGCAGGCGTATAACTTCCGGCTGGAACCTGTGTGCGGAAATAAGCCAGTCCGAACTTGGGCAGGCGGAACAGATCGGCCAGTCCGCTGTAACAGATATTGTCGCAGCATCCTCGGTTATAGTCATACATGCTCCAGATGGCTCCGCCCATGGTCCACGGATAATAAGCCCGGTAGCGGTTGTGACTCCACTGGGCATTCCAGGCATTTTGTGTCAGGGCGTGGTCACCGTCTCCGCGGGAAATGCGGGTGGTGCTGTAATGTCCTCCGAACTCATAGTCGTAATATTCGCGGATGAATCCCGGTTTTCCGGTTTTGTTGGGGCGGTTGAAACCTTCTTCCCAGTCATTGTAGCACACGTCGAAACCGTCATATCCGTAACTGTCGCCGGAAGTAAAGCACTGGTCGCCCGGATATTCTTCATGTCCCGTGCGTACGGCTCCGTCTTTCCATTCCTTGGGTGGCCAGGATTCGTTGAGGGTCGTTTCCCAGGTCAGGATGGAAGGATGGTTCCGGTCGCGCCGGATCATGTCGCGAACATCCTGATAAGTCCGGTCAATAAAAGTCTGGTTCTTGTTGTAGAACTGCCATCCGGGAATCGGTTCGATGGCCAGCAGTCCCAGTTCGTCGCAGGCATCCAGTACGGACGGATCCTGCGGGTAGTGTCCCAGACGTACCACGTTGAATCCGTTCATGCGGATCTGATACATGTCCCGGTATTGTGCCTGGTCGGAGATGGCATAGCCGACATACGGATATTCCTGATGCCGGTTGGTTCCTTCCAGTTTCAGCGGTTCTCCGTTGATGATGAATCCTTTTTCACGGCTCATTTCGAAACGGCGGATGCCGATGCGTGTTTCTTCCGTATCGGTGATGTGTTTGCCGTCTCTGATTTCCGTACGCAGGATGTAGAGTGAAGGAGAGTCGGGCGACCAGAGCCGGGGATTCATGACGGTCATCTGCTGCCGGCTGTCGGCAGAGTTTCCGGCAGATACGGCCAGCGTCTGTTCCATGGAAGTGACTTTTCTGCCTTTCCCTTTGCCTTTGGTCCACTCGTAAAGTGTATGGCATACGGTCAGTTGCTTATCTGAAACAGAAGCGTTGGCCACCTGAGTCTGGATATTTACAACAGCCTGTTTGCGGGAAACTTCCGGATAGGTGACAAAGATTCCTCCTCCGGCTGTCTGTCCGGCCAGGATGGGGTGGGTGATGTGTACAGGTTCATTCACCAGCAGGTTGACGTCGCGGTAGAGTCCTCCATAATAGCAGAAATCCAGTTCCTCCAGCGGTTTTCCGGGAGGAATGAGAGGATTGTTCCGGTTGTCAAGCCGGACGACCACTTCGTTGGGCTTTCCGGCATGAAGCATGCCTGTGACATCGGCCACGAAAGGCGTGTATCCTCCTGCATGCTGGAGAATATGCTTTCCGTTTACCCACAGATCGGCCAGATGCATGGCTCCTTCAAATTCCAGCCACAACAGTTTATGTTCGTCTTCCGGATTGATGGTAATCGTTTTACGATAGTAACAGACCCCTTGCCACTGATGGAGCACCGTAAGCGGTTCGATGAAAGGAGTATGCGGAAGAGATACCTGCTCCCATTCCCCTTTGGCAAGCTGCTTCATTTCCCGGGCCAGCGTATCCGGATGTACGGCCAGCAACAGATTTTCTGCCTTCACGTGCTGGATGTTGAACTGCGAACTCCAGTCGCTTCCCTGGTTTTTGATGGCTGCCTGTTTCTGTACTTTGTCCAGTCTTTGGAACTCCCACCCGTTGTCCAGCTGGTAAGTCTGGGCATTCAGGGACAGAAAAGACAGGGAAGTCCAGGCGAAAGCAAGAATGATCTTTCTGTTCATGTTTTCTTGTTTAAGGTTTGTTTATGATTTTACGTTAAAAAACTTGGTAAAGTTAGTCCTTTTTTGTGAAAAGGTAAAAGCTTCCCTTTGCATTTGCTGATGGCAGTAAATATCAAAGGGAAAGCTTTTGTAGATCTATGTTATGTCAGTCGGTTGGATTATTGTTCAGCCGGAGTATCAGGTGTCAGTCCCCAGTACGGATTCTGATAGAGCGGTGAATTTTCCGGGTTGGTATGGTCTGATGAAGTCAGAATGAGCTGACGGATCGGCATGGGGTTCAGATAGTGAGCCATGTGCCAGGTCAAACCATCTTTGTAGAGGTTGCTTGAGGTCATGTTTTTCTCAAACGGACGGAGATATTCGCTCAGGTCGCGGCTTGACACGTTGGCAGACACGCTTCCGTCGGCAATCAGTCCTTCGTACCAGGATTCCATAGGAGTATTCCACAAGTGGAAACCTTCCACATGACAGGGAGCAGTCATCAGCTGGTCATAAGAACGCCAGCGGGCCAGGTCCATACCGCGTAAGCCTTCTCCAAAGAGTTCAGAGCAGCGTTCACGACGGATGTTGAATTCTACTTTGTCAGTCAGTTGATGGCCGGCTGTATAGCTTCCCCAGTTGTCTTTCTCCTGATTCATGTCAGTGGCAGCGATCATTCCTTGCGGATCGATGGCATCACCGGTGAATCCGGCAGCAGTACGGACAGCTTTCCAGTATTCCAGAATGTGTCCTGCATTCAGATCTTTGGTCAGTTCGTATGCTGCTTCCATATAGATCAGCAGAGCTTCTGTGGCACGGAAGCTGATCGCACCGTTATAGGCATAGAAGTTTTCAGCCAGTGCCTTGTCGAATGTACCTCCCTTACGGAGTGTGTAACCGGTACTGTAACCTTTCTGGCTGTCGGTATTGGTGATGTCAGGATAAGGTTCAACAGGCACTCCGTGAGTGGTAGGAGAGTCCATGTTCTTGAAGAGATTGGCCTGTCCCGGTTCCTTCAGGAAGATATGCAGACGAGGATCGGCATTGGCGCGAACCGTAGCAATTTCGCTGTCGTCGTATGTGAAACCGTCGTGGCTGGCATATCGGGGAAGACCATCTTTCATAACGAAAGATTCCACACCTGCACGGGTTACTCCCGTTCCCCAGTTACCGAACTGGACACCGACTTCCGTGTTACAGGTTACTTCCTTGCCTTTACTGAATTCGCGCCACATCAGAATGTCTTTATACGGACTCATGTCTACAGCTCCGAACATGTAGAAATAGTCGTTTACATCGTTGTCGCTTTGTGGTACGATACCGGTGTTTATGGTCAGCAGACCTTTATATTTTTCGGCTACTTCTTCGGCTGCATCCCGGGCCGTCTCATAGAACCATTTTGACTCAGCCTGAATGTCTCCGGCAGGATATTCATAGTTGGCATTGTAATCCTTGGTCTTGCCCGGCCATCCTTCACCGTTGGGAACAAATGCAGTTCCGGCAAAGTTCTTTAACCAGGATCCTTCGAAGAGAGCTACACGAGCCTTAACCAGACGGGCTACATCCGGAGATACACGGTTGCGGGCGGGATCGAAGTTCTCTACCAGCAAGTCATGTGCCTTGTCCAGTTCTGTGATTATAAACCGTGCGACTTCGTTACGCGGCATTCGTTTGCTGGCCACAACCAGAGAATCTTCGTTGGCAGGCAGCGGTTTGGTTACAATGGGCAAGTCACCGAAAGAACGGTACATGTTGAAGTAACGCAAGGCCCGCATGAAATAAAGTTCGCCCAGTGACTGGTTGAGGATATCTTCATCACCGGTTACGAGATTGGCTGCCAGATTGGTTTCCACTTTGTCTATGACATAGTTCAGGTTACGTATCAGTCCCCAGTCATAATTGCTGTTGTCCATGCCTACTTTGTAGAGTCCGGTTCCAAAGCTGGAGCTGGCGCTGAGTCCCACCTGGATATCGGTACTTCCGTCGTTGAAGGCACCTTGCAGGTTGGGCATGATCTGGTCATAATAGGTCACAGTGGCTGCCTGAATCTGATCGGCGGTCAGATAGTATTCTTCGGGGATTACGTTCGAGAGCGGTTCCTTGTTCAGGAAATCCTCGCAGGAAGAGAGGGATGCTGCCAGTAGCAACATGCCTGTTGTAAGGTAAGTATATTTCAGTTTCATATAGGCTAATTGTTTAAAGGGTGATACTTAAACCGCAAGAGAAGGTTCTGGATAATGGGTAGGCTACACCTTCTTCGTAACCGCCATAAAGAGTTTCGGGATCGAACTGCTTGTCAACTCCGGAAAGTGTCCACAGGTTTTCTCCTGAAACGAAGAAACGCAGGTTCTGGATACCCCAGCGGCTGGTAATGCTGTTCGGAATGGTGTATCCCAGCTGCAGGTTCTTCAAGCGGATATAGGCTGCATTCTGTAAGTAACGTGTCTGGGTCTGCTGGTTTTTGTAGTTATGCAGCGGGCGTGGCAGATAAGCGTCCAGATTTTCCTGCTGGTAGCCGTTCTGTACAGACCATGTGTTCTGGTCACGGAAGTAGTCGCTGACAGCGGTCAGACCGTTGTCATTCCAGATCTGCCAGGAAGTACCGAACATGTAGGCACTTCCCTGCCATACGTCACGCTTCATGACACCCTGGAAGAAGGCACGGAAGTCGAATCCTTTCCAGCTGGCGTTCAGGTCAAGTCCGAACAGGTAGCGCGGAGTGTTGTTTCCGATGACAGACAAGTCTCCGTGGTCACTCAATGTTTCAGATCCGCTTGAAATCTTACCGTCTCCGTTCAGGTCTGCGTACATGATATCTCCTGCTGTCCAGTCTTGTCCCAGTGCATCTTGTCCACCGTTAGGCAAGGTAGCCAGGTGGTCTTGCATCTGCTGGTCTGTCTGTGCCAGTCCCACAGTTGTGTAACCCCAGATTTCACCGATGTATCGTCCCGGAATATAGTTCCAGATGTTTTCAGTCGGGTTGTTGGGATATTTGGTGATTTTGGTACGTGCGTCCGACAAGTTAAAGTTTACCCCATAGCTGAATCCGTTCTGCAGGCGGTCTCTCCATCCGATAGTCAACTCCCATCCCTGAGAGCGGAGGTCGGTATTGTTGGTTACGGGAACTCCTGTACCCAGGATGTTCGGAAGTTCAGGAGCGTTGCCGACCATGTTTTTGGTGTCACGGATATAATATTCAAATGATCCGGTCAGACGATTCTTGAGCAATCCCCAGTCGAGACCGACGTTGTAACTCTGGATGGTTTCCCAGCCAAGGTCGGTAGATACAAGTCCCGGTGTACCTGCCGTATTCGGACGGTTGCCGTTCATCAGCCATGCTCCACTGGCGGAATAGATGGCAAGAGTCTGGTAAGTCTGATACCAGTTGGTTGTATTCTGATTACCTAATGAACCGAAAGATCCGCGAAGTTTCAATGTTCCGATCGTATTGCTCAGCGGTTCGAAGAATTTTTCCTGTGCGATATTCCATCCGACTGATACAGACGGGAATACTTTCCACCGGTTGTCGCTGCGGAAGCGGGAAGAACCGTCTGCACGGATATTGGCTTCAAACAGATAACGGCCCATGTAGTCGTAGTTTACACGGCCAAAGAAACCGGCTGTAGACCAGTCGCTGAGGTTTCCGTATACATCCGGAGTCATAGCCTCCCCATAGAAACTGTTGCCGCTGGTAAGGTCGATCACCGGTTTGTTTGGGAACATGATACCATTGCGGGTCAGTCCGTATTGTTTTACACGCATTTCTTCTGCCTGGAAACCGGCCATCACATGCAGGTTGTGAGTGTCGTTGAACAGGTGAGTATATTCTGTATATGCGTTGAAGGTGAGATGAGCATTCTTGTAGAATCCTTCGTGCACCTCTGATCCGTCTTCATAAACGACAGGGTCTCCGGCTACGTTGTGGTTATACAAAACCTGAGAATCCCAGTGACGGTCCTGATGGTAAGTACTGTAATTGAATTCCACATGAGTGAGCCAGTTCTTGATCGGTTCGATCAACAGTCCGGCCTGCTGGTAGATACGGTCATTCTGCCACTGGTCAGTACCGCCTTCTGCCAGTCCGAGTTCCGGTGACGGACTGCTGTAATAGTATCCGTTCGGATCGTAAAGAGGCAGGGTAGGCCATCCCTGTCGGGCAATGGACTGATAGAGACTGCTGGTCAGGCGTGACGGGCGTTTCTGATCCTGACGGCTGAAACGCATGCTGTAATTGAAGCGGAGCCATTTGGTAAGCTCTGAGTTGATTTTTGCTGTAACATTATATCGTTTGAATCCTTCTTCCCCGATGTTCATCAAACCGCCCTGATCCAGATAATTGAAAGATGCGTAGTAATTGAATTTCTTGCTACCGCCGTTAGCACTGAAATTGTGTTCCTGTGAGAACGTCCAGTCTTTGTAAATGACATCGAAACGATCCACATCATCAATACCGACCTGATAACCGTCTCCCCATACGGTTTCGTCCCATGATGCCGGGCTGAGTGCATAAAGGATTCTTCCATCCTCGGTAATACGTTGTCCCGGTTTGTAAGGTTTGGCATTGTGGTATTCAACAATTTTCGCCATGCGTTCGTTGTCGAAGAATACCCCACTGCTGCTGTTGGTGTTGGCATCGTTCAGGAAACTGGCGAAGTCAACAGAGTTCATCATGTGGTTTTTGTTGATCGGATTTCCCCAGCGGAATGAGTTGTTGTAGTTAAGGGTCAGTTTGCCGTCGTCATTGCCCTTCTTGGTTGTGATCAGGATGACACCGAACGGTGCGCGTGAACCGTAAATAGAAGATGCCGCTGCATCCTTTAACACGGAAATGCTGGCAATATCCTGAGGGTTGATGGTGTTGAGGTCACCTTCCATGCCATCAATCAAAACCAGCGGGCTGCCGCTGGAACCCTGTCCGATAGTACCCATACCGCGGACATTAATACTCGGAGTATCTTCCAGGCTACCGTTGGTCTGCGAAATGTTCAATCCGGGAACGACACCTTGCAAGGCCTGTGAAACATTGCTTACCGGACGCTCGGCGATTTCATCGGCTGTAACAACGGAAACGGCTCCGGTCAGATTCGCTTTCTTTTGACTTCCAAAGCCGACAACCACAACTTCATCCAGCAATTTGGTGTCTTCCAGCAGTTTGACCAGAATCTCTTTTCCTGAAGTTGCCTTTAGTGTCTGAGTTTTGTAACCCACAAAAGAAATTTCCAGTTCGGCATTTTTCTGGGTAGTTAAAGAGAACAGACCATCCAGATCGGTGGTAACTCCGTTGGTTGTGCCTTTTTCCAGAATGGTTGCACCGATGATGGGTTCTCCGCTGGCATCGGTAACTTTACCTTTTACTGTAATTTTACCGGTTTGTTCGATAGACAGGCCGGATAAAACATTGGCAGGCTGTGCTGCATAGAGATTAGATGAAATGGGTAATAAAATGCCCATGCAAAGTCCTAAGGCTGCGTAACGCGATACCTTGAAGGAACGGGTCGGTGGTGTGTAGGTTGTCACACCCTTTGATTGGACAGAAATGTTTTTCATATTTCCTGTTTTTTATAGTATATGAATGTGAGAATTAATACGGCGGCGAAGATATAAACTTTATGTAAAATAAACAATAAGTGTCGATAAAAAATATTTTTACTAATTAAATGCGTATTATTTAAGTTCTACAATCAAAAAATCTCCCTTTTTGTCTTGTTTACAGATGGCTTATTGTATTGTAAACACCAGCTTTTGTAAAGTTATATATTGATCTATGTGTTTAAAATATAGTTGTTTATAATAATGTAAATTAAAAGTTGTAATGTCTGTATTATGTGATTTTCTACAAGATGGTTATTGTAGTAAATACACTTATAATCAAGCAATAAAAAATATTTACATAAAAGCTGGTATTTATACTTTTATACGATTTTCTTAGACTAAATTATTATCAATAAATTATAAGTTTATTTTCCGGACTGGCATCTGTATTGGGAATAGAGTAGCTAGAGTTTTCAACGTAAGTGCCGAAAACCCTAACTACCAAGATGCCTACACAATATTTCGTCTTACCTGGACTTTTTCAATTCGCAAGAAAAGCCATATACATTGCCGCCAAAATCTACGGCAAAGAGACCATTTCCCGATATTGCAATGGTAGCAAAAAGAGGAGCTCCCATCGAATGCCGCCATTGTAAACGTCCGCTTTGGGCATCGAGGGCATACAGTGTCCCATCTGAGGCACCGATATACACCTGGTTGCCACATAAAACCGGACTTGTTTCGACCGTATTCGGATGATTGCCCTGATAAGGAGCTGAAAGAATCATAGCTTCACGGGTTTTGAAGTGCCATTTTTCTTCTAGCGTTTCCTTGTCCAATGCTACTACACCATTGTTGGAAGTACCAAAAATTATGGCGTCTTTTGTCACCAATGGAGTAGAGGCAACTTCTACGCCGTAATTCAACTTCTTGCGCATCAGAATGCGTCCTGTTTTATTCTCTACCATCAACAGAGAATTAGCAGAAGTAACATACATAATATCACCCCATGCTGCCGGTGTTGCAGCCCGAAAGCGTAAATCCTTGTCCCAATCCTGCCAAAGCATTTTACCGGTTTCAGCATTATTTCCAAACAGGGCTCCCCAATGACGGCTTCCAATGAGGACATTGTCCTCACTCAACGTCAGGGTGGCTACGCAACCTTCACCACGTCCCCAGTCCTTGTTCTGCCAGATTATTTCGCCAGTTTGACCTTTGAAGGCTGTCAGTTGATAACCTGTACCCGCATAGACAATGCCGTCTTTGGCTACCAGTCCGTCATTCAGGGCAGGGGTTACACCTATTTTTAAATCCTTTTGCCACACGATTGCACCGTTTTTCGTATCTATTGCATAAACGATACCTTGTACATCTTGTGCAAATACAAGTCCGCCATCTATTGCAATGCTGTTACGGACGGATGATTTCAACGGAGATTTCCAGACAATCTGCCCGGTAGCAGCTTCTATTTTTGTAATTGAGGCCTTGCCGGTTTCATTCTCATCCAGCGAAGCCACATAGACAAAGCCTTCGCTGACCACTGGTGCGGACATATAGATATTGGAACCGACATTGGTCGTCCAGGCCAGACGGGGGGCAACCAGCGTATCTTCAACCAGACCGGTGTGAGTCGGATTGCCTAACAGGTTATTCCAATCCTTATCGGTCACAATAGGCTGCTGCTGGTCTTCATACAAGAAAGATGCCGTTTTTTTACTGATTTCCCCATTGGCATATTGCGCTTCAGCGATAACGGTAACATAGTGTCCTTTGGCTGTTGACGGTAAAGATATCTCAGCTGTCCATGCAAAATCACTTTGTTGTTTCATCGGTTTGTTTTTCAATAAAACCTTCCCGTCTGATGTACAGCTGTATATCATACGGACTACCGGACTCGCTGTGGAATAAGCATTGACGGTCAGAGGTATGGTTCCATCCGGACTAATGGCAGACTGATGGTTCTGGATAGATGCAATTACCATCTTTTTATCCAGATACGAATAGTGAAAATCTGAAGTAAAGTCTCCTTTTGCATCAATATGCATCACACGAAAAGCTGAGGAAGCATGGTCTATACCGCCATAAATAGGTGTAGAAGAACATATTACTGCTACCTGATTATCCGGATGCGTGTAAATATGGTTTACATGCCAGTGTCCATAAAGCCATGCTTTCAGGTTGTGTGCCAGGAGGTCAACCACTTCTTGGTTCTTCAGCGTAAATTTAAAATCCGGACATCCGCATTCTCCGGGAATGGTATGGTTGAAAACATAGATTGCCTTATTCTTATCTACATACTTCAAGTCATTGGCCATCCAACTGAATACTTCATTCATGCGATAACTGGGGGAATAGTCACCACCCGGCATCGGTGTAACAATATAATGGACATTGCCCACTTCAAACGAATAAAATGTAGGTCCGTAGATTTTCTCAAAAAGTTCTTCTCCATATTTCCCGGCTACCAGATCGTGGTTTCCGATGGCATAGAATACTTGAGTTTCTGGCATGTTGGATGAATTCATCACTTTGATATGACTATTCAAGCCTCCCACATAACAAATGTCTCCAGTATGAATGATGAAGGCAACTTTTTCATTGGCGGCATACTCGCGCATACCTTCTGTCCATTCGTCCTGTCCCTGCGCTTCTCCGATTTCCGTATCCGAGATATGGATAAACCGGTGACTGCCGTCGGTCTGTACGGCATTATAGCGCAAAAGTCCGAAGTCGTAACTGACTTCTTTGCCTTCGATACGATGATAATAAGCATTCTCTGTCTTATAGCCCGAAGGAGTAGTGATAAATACAAAACGTGCCTTCTCATGTCCGGGCAAGGTAAACTGTCCTTTTCCGTCTGTCTGAACTACATTTAGTCCATCTGACACCGATATTCCTTTCATCAGTGTTTCCCCTTTGTCATAACGCCCGTTATGATTGGTGTCAACATAAACCTTGCCGGTGTATTGTGCAGACAGAATGGAGGGGAATGCCAACAGCATTCCGAGCAATATTTTTTTCATGGATATATCTCTTAAAATGAAACTAAAGCAGTAAAGGCTTCGTCCATTATTTGAGCAAGATAATGAAGTAGCCTTTACGCTTAGTTATGTTTATACTATGTTATTATTCGGCCCAGAACTTATTCTGTTTTAAGTTAGGATTGATATTGATATCACGTACCGAAATAGGAGTATAATAATATTTAGGTTCTATCCATTCCCAGTTGGCCTGTACCTGAGAAGTACGAAGGATATGTCCATGGTCACCTTCTGAAAACATAATCGGAGATTTGTCATCGATAATTTGAGTACTTACATTCTTCAAGTCTTCTTCGGTCAAATCTTTTTTCGCTTCATTGGCACTTTCTGAATCCGGGAAGAATCCCACATCCTTGACTCCGTCACCATTGGTATCCATATAGCCATAACCCGGGATATAGGCACCTTCCGGGACTTTTTCCAGAAGTTTGGCACATCCCCAACGCATCAGGTCATTATAGCGATAACCCTCACAGGCCAATTCGATACGGCGCTCGTGACGGACTTCGGCAACAGCTCCTGCCTGCGTTGATTTAATGTTGGAGTAGCGGGCCATCTGTACAGGATCGGGATTGTTCAACCATTCATCCAACTTGGCGGGAGGAAGTTCTACACCTACACGACCACGGATTTTGTTGATGGTTTTATCCAAATCCTCCTGGGTCAGAATACCCAGTTCGGCTTTAGCTTCTGCATTGATCAGAAGGATGGTGGCATAGCGAAGAATAGGAAGATCACAATATGCTGTACCCCATTCCCACATATCCTGTGGAGTGTCCAGACAGAACTTTACTTGCGGATAACCACCGAATTCCATTTTCTGCTGAGTCGGCATTTTGTCCCATTCGCGTTGCCAGCCAATTGGCATCAGTGTTTCAGCCATACGAGGATCGCGGTTTTTATACACTTCAGTTACAGTCATAGTCTCATAACCGGGAACCGTGTGAAAAGGAACAGCTTTACCATCTTCAGTGATGTAAAGATAATCTTCCATCAGGTCACGGCTTATTGAGTGGTTATAATTGAAAATGGAACCAATGCCATACGTACGTCCTAAATTCTTGTCGTTGTCCATCACCAGAATCACTTCCGGATTCGTACTCAAATCCAGACTGCTGAACAGTGCGCGATACGGAGGCATGGAGCCATTGGGAACATTGGAAATCTCATAATCATAATTGTTCATGATGGTTTCAGATGCCTGGACTGCCAATTCCAGGAACCTGTCGTAGTCGTTTAATTCCAATTCAGGATGATACTTGCGGAAGGTACCTTCATTCAAGGCAATACGTGCCTGTTCTGCCAATGCCACGACTTTATAGATTTCTGTCTTGCTGTTACCGTCCTTCATATTTTTCACGGCAAAGTCCAAATCAGCCATGATGCTGTCTACTACCAAAGCACGCGGATCCTGGGTTTTGTACAGTTCTTCCGTATCAGTCGTTTGCAAGTCTTTGCTATACCAGGGAACATCCGAATAACTTTGTACCTTTCCATAGTATTCTTTGGCGCGATACAGTCTGCCTAAGCCAATAAAATGATTGATATCCGCTTCGTTGCCTGTGGCCTGTGGCGCACGTGCCAGAAAGAAATTGATGGAACGGAGGGTTCCCCATCCCCACTGTCCTACTTCTTCCGGAGTAAGCTGACCGTTCATCTTATCGAACACACTACTTGCTTCACAATAAATTACATTATCGGATACACCATCGGTTGTACTGGCTCCCCAGTTGTAGAGTCCATAGGCATACGTTTCCAGATCGCTTACTGACTTGAAGAAACTCTTTTCAGTTAAACTGTCTTCAGGAAAACGGTCTAAAAACGAGTCGTTACATCCCATCATGGTTAAACCGAGCATACTCAGTGTTATATATTTTGCTGTTTTCATTGTTTTGTTTATTTAAAATGTCACATTCATACCGAAAGAATAAGCACGTTGCAATGGATAACCGCTACCGGCCAGGCCTTCAGGATCGCATTTATAGTGTTTGTACAAGCCTGACCATACAGCCAGGTTATCTCCCGTAAAGAACAGGCGTAAATAACTTAACCCGATTTTTTCCACCCATTTTTTGGGGAAAGTATAACCAAGCTGCAGATTCTTCAAGCGAAGATAGGCTGCATTCTGCAAATATTTAGTCTGAGTGGCAGCTGCCTCCAGACCTCCCTGGAAAGCTACGTATGATTTCAGACGGGGGAAATAACCGTCCGGATTGTCTTCACTCCAATGATCGTACATGTTACCATAGGTAATGTTGGTCCAGGGCTGGTTATAAATACCCCAGAAGTAGAGGTCGCTAGCACCAGGATAATAGTCTTTCTTGCCTACACCTTGCAGGAAAACACTAAAGTCGAAACTATTCCAATCAGCATTCAGGGAAATTCCATAAGTATACCGGCTTCTGCTGTTACCAATAACTGTATAATCGCCATGGTCTTCTAAAGTCCAGGCACCACTGTTGATGATACCATCTCCATCAAGATCAGCAAACTTCAAATCTCCGGGAGCAGTCGGAGGTGTACCTGGATAAGAGGTGACCGGAGTCTGGTCGGCATGATTCTTAATATCCTCTTCATCTTTAAAGAAACCAAGCGTAGTCAATCCCCACATTTCTCCGACTTCACATCCTTCGTACCAGTCGCTCAAGTTGCCATTCGGGTTATCAAACTTCGTGATGAAAGTACGGCTGTCTGCAATATTGAAACTTACACCTATATTCAACGGCTTGCCTGCTACAGTGAACCGATCCTTGTAGCCTACAGTCAACTCCCAACCACGCGTCTTCAGGTCGGCCGCATTGGCATAGGGGACACCTGTACCCAAAACACCCGGTAAAGTAGCTCCATGTGTCAGCATATCTTCAGTACGACGGACATAGTATTCACCGGTAAACGACAAGCGGTTTTCGAAGAAATTCAAGTCAGCACCCACATTGAGAGTCTTTACTTTTTCCCATGTCAGTGAACCGGAAACCAATCCGGGAGTACCTACATAAACAGGTTGTTTTCCTTCGATAATGGCACTTATCTTACCATTTCCCATAGTAGCCAGATAAGGATAATAACCTACATCCTGATTTCCCAGCTGACCATAGGAAGCACGGAACTTCAAAAAACTGATGGTAGAGGTCAATGGCTCAAAGAATTTTTCCTTGGAAATAACCCAACCCAGTGAGGCAGAGGGGTTAAATACAAAACGGTCATCTTTGGGGAACGAAGAAGTACCGTCATAACGGCCGTTGAACTCGATGATATATTTATTGTCATAAATGTAACCGATACGTCCGAAACCGCTTCGGGTAGCTTTGGAACCCAGGCTTTCGCCAACGTTCATGTCACCAGTGGCCAGACCGGCAGTGGGTACGGAGGTAGAGATCAGATCTTTGCGGTCCAAGTTATTACCGTAATATTCGTATTCTTCCTGATTGAAACCAATCATGGCCGTCAAATCATGCTTTTGGGCAAATGTCTTGTGGAAAGTTGCATAGATGTCGATATAGATGTCTTTGTCATCGCCGGAATCAGCATAAGCACTGGTCACCTCATTTTGATATTTTATGGGGCGATCAGGACCGTCGGTATATGCTACCGGCAGATAAGCCCAGCGCTGGCGGTTTTTGTTTGTAGAATAAGACAGCGAACCTTGTACCCATAACACATCTTTCAATAGATCAATCCGGGTACCGAATGTGGTACGTATCTGGGTTTCATATTTTTCCCAATCACCACCTTCTGCCAACAAGCCCAAAGGATTGGCACCGCTACTGGTCCAGGTACCGTCAGGATTCTTGGGCATGTCCAGCGGAGAAATACGGTTGATAGCCCAATAAGTATCACTACTCAGGTTGGTAGGAGCCTTGTAATCATAAGTAATTACACTGGTATTATTCGAAACGCTCCACCAGTCCTTAATATGAAAATTCAGTTTGCTGTTGATGGTATAGCGGTTATAGGTATCAGTATTGTATTTGATCATACCGTTCTGATAATTGTATCCGGCTGAGAAATAATAATCCAGTTTGTCCGTACGTCCCGAAAGATCTACCGAGTGATTGGTTGCAAAAGAGAAGTTTTTGTAGCACTCGTCTACCCAGTCGGTCTGTCCCCAATATTCATAAGTACCGTTAGGTGTCAGACGATAAGGGTCGGAGCCCGGATTCTCGGACATTTTCTTGGCGTACTCCAATGATTCTTCGTTGTAAATGGTTCCCCACGGATAATAAGCCTGGTTACGCATGGTAGCTACTGTGTAGGGATCAGTAATAATTTCCGGTGAGAACGTATTGCTTCGGAAAGAAAAGTTGTTGTTGTAGTTGATGGTCAATTTTTCATTTTTAGCCTCTTTGGTTGTAACCAAAATTACACCATATGCGGCCTTGGCACCATAGATGGCACACGAAGATGCATCCTTCAATACCGAAATGCTGGCAATGTCATTCGGGTTCATACGGTTCAGCATACCGGCGTCTGAAGCGACACCATCAATCACAATCAACGGGCTACCGCCATTGATAGATTCGTAACCACGTACATTAAAAGACGGGGTAGAGATGGCCTGACCGGTGCCGATTTCCACGTTCAAGTTGGCCACTGTACCCTGCAATGCCTGACCGACGTTCAACACCGGACGGTTTTCCAATTGCTTGGTAGCAACAGAAGCAACCGCACCGGACAGGTTTGCTTTCTTCTGTACACCATAACCTACAACTACCACTTCATCCAAAGTCTGGGTGTCTTCACTTAGCGTGATAACCATATCTTTTCCAAAAGCAGCTTTCAGGTCTTTTGTCTGGTATCCGACAAAGGAGACTTCAAGCACTGCATTTGCCGATACATTGAATGCAAAATTACCGTTAAGGTCAGTAATGACTCCGTTCGATGTACCTTTTTCCTTAATAGTAGCACCAATCATCGGTTCGCCATTGGAATCAATGATTTTACCTTTTACCCGTTGTTCTTTAGTAGAGGCAACGGTCTTCTTTGCAGGAAATATGATGATTTTATTTCCTGAAACAGTATAGTCAAGTCCTTGTTTGGCAAGTTCCTCCACAAGAACCTGTTTAAGTGCCTTTCCGTTTGTCAAGATTGTTACGCCTCTTTTGCCGTTCACTTCTGCATCTCTATAAGAAAACCGGTAATTGGTTTGCTTTTCAATCGCCTTGAAAAATTCTTTGACAGAAGCATTCTTGAGGTTGAGATTTACCTGACCTGTTTGAGAATATCCCCCAATAAAAGTTAACATACATAAAGATAACAGGGTAGAACGTAATTTAAATGAATGTTTTTCCTTATCTTTATGCTCAGAATTAATTAGTTGTGTTTTTGTTCTCATTGAAATGAAAATAATAAATGTTGAATTTGTTGATACTATTTCTCACATAGTTTCTTCTCAAAGACTAATCTAATTCTCCGCTCCGAATAATTTGCCGATTATTCGGAGTTTTTTTTTCACAGTTATGTTTTCATATTCATAGTGTTTTAAAGGTTATTATTCATTTAATTGTATGGTTATAATTCCGTCTTCATTTTTGTAATTAAAATTATAATGCATTTTCAAAACCTTCATAATGCTTTCAATGTTCTCATCATCAAAAGTTCCCGTATAGATATCATCCAGCAATGATTTATCCTCAACATTGAAAGTAACTCCAAATTTTCTGGATAAACAGTTGAGTACGTTTTCCAGTGTCTCACTTCTGAATACAAGCTCTTTTTTCATCCATGCAGTTTCTGACTCGTTTGATGTTGAAACATGTTTCAGTTCGCCTGTCTTTTTATAATAGGTCACTTTCTCATTGGGCTTTACATTTATATTTTTGTACGGCGGAAGCACCGTCTCAATGTTCACACTTCCTTCTACCAGAGACATTTCCACGATATCCTTATCCTGATAGGCGTATACATTGAATTTCGTACCTAATACGGTAATGTCCATAAAACCTGTCTTTACCGTGAATCGTTTTTTTATGTCCTTCTTTACTTCAAAGAAGCCTTCACCCGACAACTCTACATTTCTGCTTTCACGTCCGAAATCCTGACTGTATGTAAGCGAAGACTTGGCGTTCAGATAAACAATCGTTCCATCGGGCAGGGTAACCAGTGATTTTCCGTAGTCACCCGAACGTATTACCACATTTTGCTCCGCCAGTGAACTTATCGTCTTGTTCTGCATATAGGTCAGTACAGTCAGACTTCCTGCAATAATGAATAAAATGGAAGCAGCTATTTGCATCCAGTAGTTCTTGAAGGAAATTCTGTTTCGGCGAATTTCTTTCCCCTTTATATTCATTTTTTCATAGAGTTTCTCTATTTTTTCATCAGGAAGTGGTGAGTAATGGTCAAATTTGTCCCATTCAGACATAAGGATATCTTTCAGTTCCTGATCGGAGGTAATTTCCATCAGGGACTTCAATTTCTGAAGTTCCTCCGATGTTATTCTGCCCGAACGGAATTTTTCCAATAACCTTGCTACTTCTTTATCCATTATTATATTCATAAAACCAAAATCTGATTTTTATAGGTAATATCCATAAGCAGCAGATTTATAACATATCATTTTATATGTTATATAACATTAATGAAGAGAGAAAACGATGATTAGAATAATGGCGTTAAATCCCGTCAGCTCATTGCGCAATGTTTTGAGTGCAGCCGACAGTTGGTTACGTACGACCTGATCCGTAATAGAAAGCTTTTCTGCAATCTCTGGTATAGATATTCCATATTCCTTGTTCAGTTCGAAGATTTCCCTTTGTCGGGGTGACAGGTGTGATTTCGCTTTCTCCAAAGCTTTTTGGAATGTATCATAATCTATTTCGTCGGAGATTTCATCGTCTTTGGTTGCCATCGTATTCTGGTATTCCAGATATTTCTCCATGGAAGGATTGTTGATTTGTCTTTTCAGTTCTTTCAGAAGGCAGTGATATGCGATAGTAAACAGATATGATTTGAACAAATACTCAGAATTAAGGCTTTCTCTGTTGGTCCAGATGCGCATGAAAGTTTCCTGTACTACATCATCCGTAGCACTTTCTGATTTCAGATACTGATATACGAACTGATAGAGCCTCGATACCCATTGGGAATACAGTATCTTGAAAGCTTTTTCAGAACCGTTTCTTATATCTTCAATCAGCATTTTCTCTTGCATAGCTATACATATCTTTTGTCTGAAGGCAAATTTATAAAAAAATATATTAAAACATACTCGGGATAAAAAAAATGCAGATGCAGACAGGAAAACCAATACACATCCGGTTCTCCTGTATTTCACTGTTATTTCGTTTTTCCTGGAATGTTTGCCGGTACATCATCAAAATCCCGGCCCGCATTGCTTTTGTGATTGCTTGCGGACAGAGAAACTTCTGAGGTTGGACGGGGCAGAAAAGCCGGGAAACCTTAAATCTTTCTCTCGGGATGAATTTATCGCAGAATCGGGCAGGAGAGTTGGCAAAATAATCGTAAATTCGCACGGGAAATTTAAATTTAATCTTTAACCATTACCTTAATAATTAGAATGAAACGCAGGCATTATTTTCATTTCTTTCTGGGAGGCATTGCAGCCTCGGCAGCGTTGCTTGCAGCCTGTTCCGGCAGTAACGGACAGGTGACGGGCCGCTCGGACTATTATACAAGGGGAATCGGACAGTATCCGGGCAGTCCGCAGGAGGACTTTTCGCCCGAACTGGTGAAGGACGATACTTACCGCAACATCGCTCTGATGCGTGCGGCTTATCAGTCTTCTGCTTACGACTATAACCTGACTGCCCAGCTGGTTACCGACGGGATTGTACATAACGGAGTTCCTCAGTATCTGAGACTGCTGACTCCTGACGGCGAGAAGCCGAAACGGGAGCGGGAGTGGATGATTGATGAAGGTCCTTATTCACGGAATGTGGCAACCGGTGAAGATACTTATTTCCAGTTTGATCTGGAGAACTACAGGAAAAAGGCAGACCGGGTTTATCTGAAAGGGACAGTGACCTATTATGCAGAAAAAGCCGGCAAGGGCTATGAACTGATCTGTCAGGGATCGGACGACGGGGCCAGCTGGACCGAGTTGGGAAAGATCGCCGGAAAAGGACTGCCCGGCGAAGCTGCGAAATATAACATGCATTCTGATCCGAACAAGCAGGATGAAAAGGGAACACTTCCGGTACGTATCATCGAACTGGAGATTCCCATGAAGCAAAGCGGAGAGTACAGTCATTACCGTGTTGTCATGCGGATGGCGGGAGCTGCCTACTGGACGATCCACGACATGAATTTCTTCAATGGCGGGGAATATGTCGAACTGAAACCGTCTTCCTGCTTCAACAGCATCTGGATGAGTGCGGGCGATGCACAGGAATGGATCTACGTGGATCTCGGCACTAAGGCCGATTTCGACAAGGTGATCCTGCACTGGGTGAACAAGGCCGTTCAGGGAAAGATCCAGACCTCGGATGATGCACGCAGCTGGAAGGATGCCGCTCCGCTGCCGGGTGGAGACAGTCCTACGGATGAAATAGCTGTCAAAGGAAAAGCCCGCTATGTGCGTGTACTCATGGAACGTCCGAAGGAGAAAGGTTCATATATGCTCAGTGAAATCGAAGTGATGGGTAAGGGCGGACTGACAGCCCGTGCCGTTCCGCAACCGGCTGCCGAAGGCAACAGCATCCGTCTGTCGGGCGGCAACTGGAAAGTCCAGCGTGCTTCGGAAGTGAAGGGCAATGGAGAAGAAATCGCTTCTGCCGGTTTCCAGACCGACGGGTGGATTCCGGCTACGGTACCGGGAACCGTGCTGAGCAGCTACAAGAACATCGGTGCCCTGCCTGATCCGAACTATTCGGCCAACCAGCTGAATGTATCAGAGTCATTCTTCAATTCCAATTTCTGGTACCGTAACGAGTTTACGGTTCCCGAAGGTTTCATCAAAGACCGGGTGTTCCTGAACTTTGACGGAATCAACTGGAAGGCTCATGTCTATCTGAACGGCCGGAAAGCAGGCGACATCGAAGGCGCGTTCATCCGCGGCAAACTGGATGTGACGGAGCTGATTGTTCCCGGAAAGAATGTTCTTTCGGTAGAGATCGTGAAGAACAGCCACCTGGGAGCTGTCAAGGAAAAGAACAAGCAGAGCACTGACTTCAACGGAGGAATCCTGGGAGCAGACAATCCTACTTTCCATGCAACGATCGGCTGGGACTGGATCCCTACGGTCCGCGGCAGAAATATCGGTATCTGGAACGATGTGAAGCTTGTAAGCACCGGTAACGTAACCGTCAGTGATCCGCTGGTAGAGAGTGTATTCCCTCTGCCGGACACTACTTCCGTGCGCCTTACCGCTCATGCTTTCGTGAAGAACCACAGCGACAAGGAAGTTCAGGGTGTGCTGGAAGGAAGTATCGGTACTCTCCGTTTTGCCCAGGAGGTTACTCTGAAAGCCGGCGAAGAGAAAGAGATCCTTTTCACTCCGGAACGCTTCGGACAGCTGAATATGGAACATCCGCGTCTGTGGTGGCCCAACGGATATGGTGAGCCTTACCTCTATGATGCTGCTTTCACGTTCAAGACCGACGGAAAACTTTCTGACAGCCTTTCTTACAAGACCGGTATCCGCCAGATGACTTTCAATGAGGACAAGGGTATTCTGAATATGTATATCAACGGACGGCGCTTCGTCGGACGCGGCGGCAACTGGGGCTTCAGTGAGTCGAACCTGAACTACCGCGGACGTGAATACGATGCAGCTGTCGCTTATCATGCCGATATGAACATGAACATCCTGCGCAACTGGGTGGGCATGATCGGCGATGAAGAACTCTATGAGGCTTGCGACCGTCACGGTATCATGATCTGGCAGGACTTCTGGCTGGCCAATCCTGCTGACGGGCCCGATCCTTATTATCCTGACCTGTTTATCACCAATGCCGAGGATTACGTACGCCGCATCCGCAGCCATGCTTCCATCGGTATCTATTGCGGACGGAACGAAGGCTTCCCGCCGGAACGTATCGACAAGGCCTTGCGGAGCATCGTGCGTGACGAACATCCGGGGTTGCACTACATCCCGAGTTCGGCTGATGAGGTTGTGAGCGGACACGGTCCTTACCGCATGCTTCCTGCCAAGACCTATTTTACACTTCCTGCCGGAAACGACAAGTTCCACAGTGAGCGCGGTATGCCGAACGTGATGACTTACGAAGGTTTCTGCCGGACTTATTCCGAAGAAGGCATCTGGCCTCAGTCGGATGAATGGGGTATGCATGACTACACTCTTCAGGGGGCACAGGGAGCAGTTTCGTTCAATGAAATCATAGCCGAAGGTTATGGCAAGCCGCAGAGTGCACGGGAATTTACGGAGCTGGCTCAGTGGGTGAACTACGACGGTCACCGCAGCCTGTTTGAGTCGCGGAGCAAGAACCGCATGGGATTGCTGATGTGGATGAGTCATCCCTGCTGGCCTTCCATGGTATGGCAGACTTACGACTATTATCTGGAGCCGACGGCAGCCTACTTTGCCATCAAGAAAGCATCGGAACCCCTGCATATTCAGTGGAATCCGGCCACCGATGAAGTGGAAGTGGTGAACTACAGCGCCGGTACTCATAGTCATCTTACAGCCCGGGTACAGATTCTGAACATGGATGCCAGTGTAGCCTGGGAGAAAGAAACGACCGTGGACAGCCGTGAGGATACGACAGAGAAGTGCATCAAGCTGGAATTCCCCGAAACGCTTTCGGAAGTTTATTTCATCAAGCTGTGGCTGCTGGAGGACGGAAAGATCCTGTCCGACAATTTCTATCACGCCAGTCGGAAAGGAATCAATTATCAGGCTCTGAAGCAACTGCCTGAAGTGACACTCGACTGTCAGGCAAAGGTGGCTCAGGATAAAGAAGGTAACTGGACAGCGACAGTCACTCTGACCAATTCCACATCCACACCTGCACTGATGACCCGCATCAATGTGGTTGGTGACAAGGATGGTGACCAGTTCCTGCCCATTCTCTATGAAGACAACTATTTTGCCCTGCTTCCCGGTGAGCAGAAAGAGGTATCTGTCCGTTGGAAAGATGTTGATACCCGGGGAAATTCTCCTGTGATCCGGATAACGGGATACAATGTAAAGGAACTGAGCAGACAATAATCATGTAACGGTTCTGACGTGTAGAAGAGGATACCTGCATCCGCAGGATCCTCTTCTATAATTTTTCTTATACCTTCTTGCGCTTTTTATACTGACTAATCTTAATCTGTTTATACATATGAAAAGTATATTTCAACTGATAACTCTTCTCTGCCTTTCTGTTATGGTAAGTATGTTGGAATCTTGTTCCACAAAAAATGAAAAGATTGTTTTGGCATATGTCACATCGCATGGGGCAACTCTTCCGGACCCTGATCTTGTGACACACATAAACTATGCATTCGCTCATGTAGATTCTACATTCAGCAAACTCAAGATAGACAATGAAGGACGTCTGTCTGAAATTACGGCTCTCAAGCAAAAAGCTCCCCATCTGAAGGTGTTGCTTTCCGTTGGCGGATGGGAAAGTGGCAGATTCAGTGAAATGGCTGCAAACGAACAATACCGCCTGTCGTTTGCCAACGATTGCCGGCGGGCAATCGAACAGTTTCAGCTGGATGGTATTGACATCGACTGGGAATATCCTACCAGCAGTGCGGCAGGAATATCATCTTCTCCTGACGATACCCAAAATTACACGTTGCTGATGAGAGACCTGCGAAAGGCAATCGGTCCGGACAAACTCCTGACACTGGCTTCCGTATATAACGGCAATTACATAGACTTCAAAGCCATTGATCCTTATATAGATTTTGTCAATGTTATGGTATACGATATTAACCGTCCCCCTTATCATCATGCGGCTCTTTACCGTTCGCCACTGGTAGGAGACGGATGCGGTGAAGAGGCTGTGGAGGCTCATATACAGAAAGGAGTTCCTGTAGAAAAACTGGTATTGGGTATTCCTTTCTACGGGCATGCGGCTGCTCCATTGTCTGATTTTATCAGTTACGATGCAATCATGGCGCAGCAAGACTACAAAACCTGCTGGGATTCGATTGCAAAAGTCCCTTACCTTGCTGATAAAGATGGAAAGTTGGTTTGTTCGTATGAGAATCCATCTTCCATTACAGCCAAATGTGCTTTTGTCAAGCAGAAAGGGCTGAAAGGCATTATGTATTGGGAATACAATTCTGATGGAAAAGAAGGGAGCCTCCGGAAAGCAGCCTATGAAGGAATGCAGGAATAATACGTTGTGCTTTTATCCGGTGTTTTTTCTTTTAAATCTTTTATGAATATAACATTTCCAATACATTACTGTTATGTTTAGATTTCTATTCTATACTGATTTCACCGGCTTGATGTAAATCATGAAAACTGAATAAAAATAATATTTTTTGTTTGTACGGAATGTATAATATGTTGGAAAACATATAAATTTGCCCCGCTAAACCAAACTAAACTAAAGATGTTGGAATACAAAACCGTAAAGTATCATATCCCTCAGCAGGGAATATACTTGTATGCTCGTACAAACGAAGGAAAGACGGAAATGATCGTTTTGAACAGTACTGACCAGGAACAGACATTGCCAAGCGAACATTACAATGCCTTGACAAATGGACGGAAAACCGGTACGGAAATTGCCAGCGGCAAGCAAGTGGATTTCACACGTAATTTGGTTTTACCGGCTCGCCAGTCACTGGTCATCGAATTTTAAGAGTCTCCCTCCAAAAGGAGACTGAGTGGACAGAATATTTGGAAAAGGCTGTTCCCGACTGCCGCAGGGCAGGGGAACAGCCTTTCTGTTTGTTACACTTACTGGTGGTCAGTAGTTAATTGATTGATTTCTGCTTCTGTCAGTCCGGTAGCCTTTGCTATTTGTTCCGGAGACAATCCCAGTGATTTCAGGTTCCGTGCAATAGCGGCCTTTTCTTCAGCACGTCCTTCTGCCAGACCTTCAGCTCTGCCTTCAGCTCTGCCTTCTGCACGCCCTTCAGCTCTGCCTTCTGCACGCCCTTCAGCTCTGCCTTCTGCACGCCCTTCTGCTCTGCCTTCAGCACGCCCCTCTGCTCTGCCTTCAGCACGCCCTTCAGCACGTTCCGTCATGATGTTGTCACGCAGAATCACGATATTGTCCAGATGCTTATAGTATGCTTTCAGTTCTTCCCGGCTCATACGGTCCAGTTTCAGCTGCTCTTTTACCGTATCCAGTCCCGGAGCTGTGGCATGTTCCGGAACATTGCCTGTGTTCAGATAGTAAATCCATTCTTCCAGCGGTGTCCTGGCTACCCGGTTAAAGTCGTTTACTTTCAGAATGTAATATTCCGGATAGAGCTGACTGACCTTGTCCACCTTGAATGTCTGTTTCTGGAATGGACTGAGTTCCAGTATGTCTCCTTCGTGAATGCCTATGAATTCCGTCTTCCCGTGATATACGAAATCTTTGCCGTGTCCCAGGGAGAAATATACAATATTCACGCTGTATACTTTACGCACCTTCTCATATCCTTCACCCCGGTTGATGTATTCCGTTACCAGTTTGGACGCACCGAACAGCATGCGTTGGAAGTACGCATACTCGTTGTTGTTTTGAACCTCGATGAGTACCAGCTCTCCTTGTGAATTTTCGGCCAGCATGTCCACGCGGTTATATTTGTCGAATTCATCCTCCTGATTGCTTTCGCTTTCCAACAATTTGTGGATGGTTACTTTTTCCTCCAGCAGGGTGGTAAGCAGTCCTTCCAATACCGCATAATTGGCCTTGTTGCGCAACAGGCGCTTCATGGCCCAGTCAAAACGAATATAATTTTCCATAAGGCAATGCGTTGTTAATTGTTGTTCTTACAAAGGAAATGAATAATTTGGTTTTTACCAAGAAAATGAATGTTTTAGTTTTTCTTTCCGTAGAGATCTCCCGGATTTCAGCAATGCCATTGTTATGGTGGTACAAACCCTGCCGCAATGACCGCACGATCCTGCCGTAATGACCGCATAATTTCGCCGCAACGACCGCATAATTCCATTGCAATGACTGCACGATCCTGCTGCAACGACCGCACAATTCCGCGGGGCGGTTATTTCGATGAGGCAGGATCACGGTAGCCTTTAAAGTATTTGCAGAAGAAAATCCACTGATAATCGATCGAATTGTTCCAGTAGTTTATGTTATGGGCACCCGGACGTATGATAAAATCGTGACGGATACCTCGCCTGAGGAGTTCCTGATGGAATTTCCGGTTGACTTCCAGAAAGAAATCTTCCGTTCCGCAGTCGATGATCAGGGAGAGATCTCCATCCTGGATGCGGTCCAGCTGGGTCATGACCGTGTGGGCATCCCAGCGGCTCTGGTTTTCTGCTTCCTTACCCAGGTGGTTGCTCATTCCCCAGCTTTGGGGGAACGGACGGATGTCTACACCGCCGCTGGTACTTCCGGCTGCTCCGAACAGATCCTTGTGACGGAAGGACAGCCACAAACTTCCGTGTCCGCCCATGCTGAGTCCGGTGATGGCCCGTCCCTTGCGGTCTTTGATGGTGGGATAGCGGGAGTCGATCCAGGCGGTCAGTTCCCGGGCTACAAAGGTTTCAAACTGGCTTTCCGGACGTAGCGGACTGTCCCAGTACCAGCTTGCTTCTCCGTCGGGACATACTACGATAATACCGTCGCGGTCGGCCATCTGGGGAAGCTCCGGTTTGATGGTCGGCCATGTGAATGCATTGCCTCCGTGTCCGTGCAGCAGATAGAGGGTAGGACAGGAGTTTCCGGCCAGTGCCTGTTCGGGCACGATGACCACTACCGGAATGTTCCGTTTCATTTTGGGACTCGCAACGGAGAGGGTGTCCACCCGTGCAGCCTGGGCACAAAGGGCCGTCAGCAAGAGGACGGCAAGGCATAATCCGAGTTTTTTCATCGTCGTTAAAAGGTTGGTTTATGAGTTAGAATTTTAGGCTTTGTTTTTTGCAAAGGTAAGACGTTTTTCACTTTTTCAGGTGCGGATAAGGGCATTTTGTGGTAAAAAACGTACCTTTGGGGCATGAGAATACGATTGGAAGAAAACAAAGGAATCCCCGCATCCCTGCTGTGGATGCTGGCGGTCATTTCCGGGGTGGCAGTTGCCAACCTCTACTACAACCAGCCCCTGCTGAACCGCATGGGCGAAGATTTGCACGTATCCGAGTTTACGGCCAACCTCATTCCGATGGTTACGCAGATCGGTTACGCGCTGGGACTGCTGTTCATCATTCCGCTGGGTGACCTCTACAAGCGGAGGAACATCATTGTGATTAACTTTTCACTGCTGGCCTGCTCCATGCTGGCTGTGGCTGTGGCGCCCGATATCCGTTGCATACTGGCGGCTTCGCTGGTGACGGGTGTCTGTTCCGTTATGCCGCAGATCTTCATACCGATGGTTTCGCAGTTCTCGCTGCCGCAGAACAAGGCCCGTAACGTCGGGATGCTGGTGAGCGGACTGCTGGCCGGTATTCTGGGATCTCGTGTGATCAGCGGAATTGTCGGCGAATACTGGGGCTGGCGCACCATGTATTACATTGCTGCCCTGATGATGCTGGTCTGCATCTTTGTGGTGTTGCGCATCCTGCCCGACATGCCTTCCAATTTCCGGGGGACGTATCGCGGGCTGATGAAGTCTCTGCTGGATCTGTTCCGCAGCCAGCCTACGATCCGCATGGTGTCGGCACGTTCCGGACTCTGTTTCGGCAGTTTCCTGGCGCTCTGGGCCTGTCTGGCCTTCAAACTGAGCGGACCTCCCTTTTATGCCGGCAACAACGTGATCGGTATGCTGGGACTCTGCGGAGTGGCCGGGGCACTGACTGCTTCCTTTGTGGGAGCCTCCGTCCGCCGGCTGGGAGTCCGTCCCCTGAATTTCATCGGCTGCGGACTGATGATTGCGGCATGGGCCGTGATGTATATCTTTCAGGACACGTATACCGGATTCATTGCCGGTATCATCCTCATTGACATCGGTATGCAGTGCGTACAGATCAGTAACCAGACCTGTGCCCTGTCGATGGCTCCCCAGGCATCCAGCCGGGTGAACACCATCTTTATGACCACCTACTTTGTGGGCGGTGCTGCGGGTACTTTCCTGGCAGGTACATGCTGGCATGCCTTCGGCTGGGCCGGAGTGGCAGGAGCCGGAGTCTGTCTGACGGCCTGTTCCCTGCTCATCACGTGTCTGGCCAGACACTGATCCAGGACTGCCTTTATGATCCGTAACCTCATGATCCGTAACCTCAAATTCTTTAAAATATCGCATGAAAAAATCAATCCTTTACCCCAAAGAATGGCTGGCCATCCATCCCTATACGGCTGTCCGTCCTTCGGATGCGTATTATGTGACACTGGCCAACGAACTGCTGGCAGCCTGTACGCTGACGGAGCTGCCCGAACCTTTCCGGCGCAAGCTGTGTCTGTATGTGGCAGCCTATGTGGAAGATGTCGTTTCCGGACTCGGACTGTGGAGATGTTTCACGAAGGAACATACTGCGCTTTACGGGAAGCCGCTTCCGTTCCGGAAGGTGTCGGCCGACTGGCTCTCCGATGAGGTGAACGAGGAAGACGTGGCGTTCCTCATCTGGAACACCTGGCAGAAAGCCACTTTCAGCCACGGCTTTGTCAGTCCCCTGCATCCGGACATTACCCGTCAGGCAGCCGCTTTCCGTCCGCTGGTGGAGCGGGCCTACGAGGAAGCTCCCGAGAATGAGGCACTGGCCGGATTCTGGGATACCTTTGCCACGAAAGAAGAGGCTGAACGCAAGCTGACCTGGCTTTTCGGACATACTTATCTGACGGAGCCGTCGATGCAGCCTTATATCGCCCATGTTGCTCCGCGCGACCGTTTCATCGTACCGACCGGACCGCTGGCGCTCTTTCTGCACGAATGGACAGACCGCCTGGCCGCAGATCCTTCACGCTGGAAGGAAGTGGAAGGACTTTATACTTCCGAACCGGAAGTGCCCGAACGGGTGAAGGAACAGAACCGCCGCAACTATGAACTCTTTACGGCACATACACAGGGGCGGGAAGTGGCTTATCTGCCGGACTATGAGGCTCTGCGCGGTTTTCTGACCGGAGTGCTCCAATGGCCTGATGACGACAATCACACCCTGCCTCAGTTCCGTGCCCACCGCGACTTTGTCCTGCTGGTGAATCGGGAGAAGGGTATTCTGCTGGCCAAGGACGTGGCTGCCTGCATTGCCGACCCGGACAATCCGTTGTATCGTCCGGAAGAAGCGCGCAGGAAGGCTTTCCGCCTGCTCACCGAGGAAATGCTGTGTCCGCCCGACCTGCTGCACCGCTGCATTGCCAACGGCTGGTTGCCCGATGCTTCCCTGTCCGGCGAAGTGGACAGCTGGGTACAGGAGAATGCGGATTTCATTGCCCGCCACACCCTGCTGTACTACTACCGGGGAGACTGATCCGGAAATTATCCGTAACAGTCTCCGGATATCCCGGAAAAATCGTATCTTTACCCAGACTTTAATTTAAAAACCTATAACAACTTATGAAACAACGTTTATTTGTCATTCTGACTTGCCTCGTATTCCTGGCGGTACAGGGCCTGCAGGCACAGGTGCGCTTCGACAAGAAGAAGCTCTACAATGTCTGCTCAGTCAAGTATCCGGGAAAAGCCTGGAGTTATTCAGGTTCGGCCCCGAATGTGAAACTGGCCGCAGTGAGTGAATCGGACAAACAGCAGCAGTGGAGCATCACGGATCTTTCCGGCAGCTTCCGGCTGATTAATCCTTTTGAGAACCGGGCCGTACGGGCTGCCGACAATGCCCTGGCACAGGTGGCTGAAGTGAACGGATCTGACGAAATGCAGCTGTGGCTCATCAAGCCTGTCGGCGAGTATGTGCAGCTGATTCCTTCAAACAAGGCGCAGTGGGTAGCTTCCTGCCGCGAAGACGGAACCATTGCCCTGGTGGATGTAGCCAAGGCCGGTACGTCGAAGGAAACCCTTTTCCGCATCACGGCAAGCAAGGTGGCTGCTCCGGCTTCTGCTTCCGGTGCTGCACGCGAGAAGGTGTACTGGGAAGACGAAACCCGTTTCGAGGAAAACAAGGAAAAGGGCCATGCCACTTATATTCCTTATTTCAGCGAACAGGAAATGCTGGCCGACAAGGAGTTTTACGCCACTCCGTGGGTGTACAACCAGAGCAAGGCCATGATGCTGCTCAACGGCGACTGGTACTTCAACTTCGTGCCGCAGCCGTCTGAACGTCCGCTGGATTTCTATAAAGAAGACTATGATGTCAGCAGCTGGGCTACGATTCCTGTTCCCTCCAACTGGGAAATGCAGGGATATGACCGTCCCATCTACTGCAATGTGGAGTATCCGCACTCCAACACACCGCCCTATATCGATGCCCGCAAGGGATTCAATGACGGCGGAAAGAACTACGGCATCAATCCCGTAGGCTCTTACGTCCGCTATTTCAACCTGCCCGAAGGCTGGGACAAACAGCGCACTTTCATTCAGTTCAACGGTATCTACAGTGCTGCACTGGTTTACCTGAACGGAAAGTACGTGGGCTATACCCAGGGTTCCAACAACGTGGCTGAATTTGACCTGACTTCATATCTCCGTCCGGGACAGAACAAACTGGCCGTACAGGTGTTCCGCTGGAGCGACGGCTCTTACCTGGAATGTCAGGACATGTTCCGTATGAGCGGTATCTTCCGCGATGTTTATCTCTACAACACACCGCTGGTGAGCGTGCGCGATCATTACATTACTTCCCGTCTGGATGCTTCGGCTGATTACCGTCAGGGAGAAATGCAGGTGGAACTGACGCTCGACAACCGGGGACGTCTGAAAGGCGAAAAGGAACTTGTTGTCCGTCTGTCGGATCCGTCGGGCAAGGTAGTGGCTGAAACCGAACAGACCGTGCGTTTCTCTGAACGTGAAACAACCTGCAAGGTTAAGGCTGACTTCCGCGTGAAGAACCTCAGCCTGTGGACAGCAGAAACACCGAACCTCTATACGGTGAGCGTTATCCAGCGTGCTGGAGGCAAGGACGAAATGGCCTTCTCTACCAAATATGGTTTCCGCGACATCGAAGTACGCGGTCCGCTGGTATATATCAACGGCAAGCGCGTCTTCTTCAAGGGTGTGAACCGCCACGACAGCCATCCGCTCTACGGACGTGCCGTAACGGTGGAATCCATGCTGCAGGATGTGCTGCTGATGAAGCGCAATAACATCAATACCATCCGTACCTCACACTATCCCAACGCGTCGAAGATGTATGCCATGTTCGACTATTACGGACTCTATACCATGGATGAGGCCGATCTGGAAGACCATGCCAACCAGTCCATCAGTGACATGCCGTCATGGATTCCGGCCTTTGTGGACCGCATCGACCGCATGGTGCTGCGTGACCGCAACCATCCGAGTGTGATCTTCTGGAGTCTGGGCAATGAATGTGGAGGCGGTAACAACTTCCAGGCCTGCTACGATGCAGCCAAGCGCCTTGATCCCCGTCCCGTACACCACGAAAGTACCCGCGACGGCAAGGAATTCGGCGGTAACCGTTTCAGTGACCTCTACTCGAAGATGTATCCCAGCATGGGCTGGATGGATCAGTATGTCAACTCGTTCGACAAGCCGATGTTCATCTGCGAATATGCACATGCCATGGGTAATGCCATCGGTAACCTGACTGAATACTGGAACAGCATCGAAAGCAGTTCGTCTACCATCGGTGGTGCCATCTGGGACTGGGTAGACCAGGCCATCTATGAACCGGTTGAAATCAAGCAGGGCAACTATGCCGGACGTCTGCACACCGGATACGACTTCCCCGGCCCGCACCAGGGCAACTTCTGCTCCAACGGTATCATCCCCGCTACCCGCGAGGAAACTCCGAAGCTGAAGGAAGTGAAAGCCGTTTATCAGTATATCAAGTTCCGTCTGGAGAATAATGACAAGAACGGAAACGAAGTGACTGTCAGTCTGAAAAATACGTATAACTTTACTTCTCTGGCTGATTTCGACCTGCGCTGGGAAACCGTGAAAAACGGTTATGTAGTGGGAGCAGACAGCATGCAGCTGGCCGATGTAGCCCCCTATGATTCCGTTTCACTCACTTTGCCGCTGTCGGGAGCTGACCTGAAGAAAGCATCGAAGAACGGTGAAGAAGTGATGATCAACCTGACCGTGCGCCAGCGCAAGGCAACGGTATGGGCCGGAGCCGGTCATGAAGTAGCCCAGAAGCAGTTTGAACTGACCAGCCGTGCCGGACTGCCGGAACTGCGCATCAATGCCCGCGTGCCCAAGCTGGCCGTGAAGAAAGAAGGTCAGAGCCTGACCGTCGGCAACGGATTTGTGGATGCAGCCTTTGATACCACAACCGGACGGATGACTGCCCTGCGCCTGAACGGACTGGATGTCATCTATGGCGGTGAAGGTTTCATCTTTGATAACCACCGCTGGATTGAAAACGACCGCTTCGAGAAGACCGAAAACGGACTGGAACCCACCGGTACCTGTGAGGCTGTGGAAGAAGCCAGCGGTAATGTGGTTGTGAAGACTGTCCGCAAGGGAAGTCTCTGCGACACGGAGATCACGTATGTGTTCTATCCGGGCGGCGTGATGGATATGGATGTGAAACTCACTCCGAAGACTGCCGACCTGCGTCGTACCGGTCTGGTATGCTCCGTCAATGCCGGTCTGAACAATGTGGACTATTATGCATACGGTCCGTGGGAAAACTACAACGACCGTCATGCAGGCTGCATGGTAGGACGCTACCGCACCACTGTGGAAGACATGGTTGTACCTTACGTGAAACCCCAGTCCATGGGTAACCGCGAAGGCTTGCGTGAACTGAAGCTGACCAACTGCCAGGGACGTGGTGTCAGCATCCAGACCGAAGGCGGTGTATCCTTCTCCGCCCTGCGCTATACGGATGCCGACCTGATGAAGGCCAACCACCTCTGGGAACTCCAGGAACGTCCGTGCATCATCCTTCATCTGGATGCACTGGTTCGCGGTCTGGGTAATGCCAGCTGTGGTCCGGAAACCATGCTGAAATACAAGATCCCGCAGATGCCGTTCAGCTACAAGCTGCGCTTCTCTGCCTGCGACTGATCTTGATGATTGAACCTGTAACGAGGCTGACTTTATTTACGGAAGTCAGCCTCGTTTTTATATATGCCTGTTCTTTCTGTCTGTTTGTCTTGTTTGCTGTTGCTGATTGTTTCCTGCCGTTGTTAATCTGTTGTCGAATAGAGATTTGTTATATTCAGGGATGCGGCTTGTATCAGAATAAGTAATGGAAATGCAATATGAATCATGTAGCTTCTTTATGAAAAAGTAACTGGATTGTAATACCATAGTCCTACTTTTGCAGCGTTAAAAAAATTAAATATTTAATCTTTTTTATATAAAGATTCTGTTTGAGTTATTCTAAGATAAAAGTTACATGAAAATTAAACAATCTATTTTAACAGGGTTATGCCTGCTTTTTGTATGGACGGCACAGGCACAGACTCAAGTTATTGCTCACCGTGGCTTCTGGAAAACAGAAGGTTCTGCCCAGAACTCGATTACAGGCCTTCAGAAGGCCGCCGAAGCCGGAGTGTATGGTTCCGAATTTGATGTGCAGCTGACTGCTGACGGGGTAGTGGTAGTCAATCATGATGATGTTGTCGAAGGACTGGTGATCGGAGAGACCAGGTATGAAAAACTGAAAGATATCAAATTGAAAAACGGAGAACGTATTCCCTTGCTGGAAGAGTATCTGAAGACAGGTAAGCAGCTTCCTGAGATTCGTCTTGTACTGGAAATCAAACCTCATAAGACCCAATCTCAGGAAAATCAGATCGCCGCTGCCTGTGTCAGACTGGTAAAAAAATATGGAATGGAAAAGCAGGTGGAATATATTTCTTTCAGCATGAATATATGTGAACAGCTTGTCAGCCTGGCTCCGGATGCGGAAGTGGCTTATCTGAATGGAGACTGTGCTCCGAAGGATATCAAGGCTAAAGGCCTGACAGGAATAGACTATAGTTATAAGGTGTTTTACAAGCATCCGGAATGGGTGAAAGAAGCCCAAAGTCTGGGATTGAAGGTAAATGTATGGACTGTGAACAAAACAGCTGATTTGCAGAAGATGATTGCTATGGGTGTGGATTTGCTGACAACTGACCAGGTGCTGGAAGCCAAAGAGATGGTAAGCGGTCGGGAAGCCCGATAACGGATGAGAGGTGAAATCTAATAAAGATAACATGAAAGGTAAATGGATTATTCTGGGCTTCATGCTGTGTGGAGCCTGTGTACAGGCAAAAACCGTTGATTCTCAGTTTCGTTTTGCTGGAAAAGTGATAGATAAAAATGGTCGGGGAGTAGCCGGTGTCGTAGTGAACGACGGTATTAGTTTTACAACAACGGATGCACAGGGAACGTGGGCGTTGCATTCAGATACGACCAGAAGCAAGTTCGTTAGCATTTCTACTCCGGCAGGATATGTCTTGCCTCAGAATGACGGACTGGCCGATGGCTTTTATGTTCCGGTGCGTGTCCTGGCTTTGGCCGGTGGAAAACATGATTTTGTATTGGAGAAGCGGACTGAAACTGACGACCGTTTCCATTACATAGCCGTGTCTGATCCTCAGGTGCGCAATGAACGCGATTTCAAGCGCTGGTGCCAGGAAACGGTGCCCGATATGGTGGAAGTCATTGACTCGTTGAAGCAGTCGCATGAAGTTGTCGGAATGACACTGGGCGACCTGGTATGGGACAACATGCCTTTGTTTGATAATTACAAAGCTTCGCTGAAAAATACGGGAGCCACATTCTTCCAGTGTATCGGTAATCACGATTTTGACAGACAGTATCAGGGGCTTCACAATATGGAACTGGCTTCACCGGTATATGGTGAAATGGTCTACGAAAGTCATTTCGGTCCCACTGACTATTCTTTCAACATCGGCAAGGCACATATTGTCACGATGAAGAACATCAACTATGTAGGTGGAAAATCTTATCTGACCAGCCTGACCGGGCAGCAGCTGGATTGGCTGAAGAAGGATTTGAGCTATTTGCCTGAAGGCAGTCTGGTAATCCTGAACATGCATGCACCTTCATGGAACCGTATTTCTCCCGATGGCAACATCCGGAACGCCGCCCAGCTGAAGGAGGTTCTGAAAAACTATAATGTACATGTGTTCAGCGGACACACTCATTTCTTCCAGAACAATGAAGTTTCTCCTGTGCTGTATGAACACAACATCGGTGCGGCCTGTGGCGGCTGGTGGACGGGCTGGGTCAATCAGTGTGGTGCGCCCAACGGATATATGGTGGTGGATGTTGACGGAAATGATTTGAAGTGGCATTACAAGGGAACCCGCCGTGACTTTTCTTATCAGTTCCGCATCTATAACAAAGGAGAGTTCAAAAGCCAGAGCAGTTTTGTGGTTGCCAATGTCTGGGACTGGGACAGTGCCTGCAAAGTCGTGTGGTTTCAGGACGGAAAACCGATGGGAGAAATGGAACAGTTCGTTGATTCCGATGAAGAGCGTGCTTCGGAACTGAAGAACCGTGCCTCGGCAGAAAAGACAGGCCATCTGTTCCGTGCCATGCCTGCCGACGGAAGCAAGGAAATCCGGGTAGAATTTACCAATCGTTTCGGAGAGGTATATACGAAGAGTATTCGTCTCTGAGCCCGAATGAAATCAAGGCGATATGAATATAAACAACCCATAAATTAATAAAGTGATGAATATATTGAAATCTGTAGTTTTATTCCTGATACTCCTGTTGGCTGGAAGCAGTATGGTGCTTTCGGCACAGAACAGAAGCATATCGGGAAAAGTGTTCGATACAAATGAGGAGCCTCTTATCGGGGTGACAGTAACCATTGAGAACACTACCATTGGTGCGATAACTGATATTGACGGTGCCTTTACACTTCAAGTGCCCGAAGGGAAGGTAGTTCTGAATGTGTCGTATGTGGGTTTTGTCCCGCAGAAGGTGACGGTTGCTTCCGGACAGTCCAATGTGACCGTACGTCTGAGCGAAGATGCGGTCTTGCTGAACGAGGTAGTGGTTGTCGGTTATGGTAAACAGAAGAAGGTGAATCTGACCGGAGCTGTTGCTTCCGTAGGTGGTGAAGAACTGGAAAACCGTGTCACAAAATCGTTGAGCAGTATGTTGCAGGGTACAGTAGCCGGCTTGAATGTAACGACCTCTTCGGGTGTGCCGGGCAGTTCTGCTTCCATCAATGTGCGCGGTATCACTTCCATCCATGAATCGGAACCACTGGTACTGATTGACGGTGCCGTGGGAGATATCGACCGAGTCAATCCCAATGATGTGGAATCCATTTCCGTTATCAAGGATGCATCTGCCGCTGCCATTTACGGTGCACGTGCTGCATTCGGTGTGATTCTTGTGACAACCAAGTCGGGAGCTGCCAAAGGCGGCAAGGCAACTGTACGTTACAGCGGCCGTTTCGGATGGCAGGCACCTACCACTTCCACTGATTATGAAACAACCGGTTACTGGTCAGTATATACCATCAATCAGTTCTGGCAAGCCAATTCGGGTACGCTTTATGTGGATTATACTGATCAGGATATGCAGGAACTGTGGAACCGTGTGAATGACAAGACTGAACATCCGGATCGTCCCTGGGTGGTGGAAGACGTGAGAAACGGACGTAACCAGTGGGTTTACTACGGAAACTATGACTGGTGGCATAGCCTGTATCGTGACAACCGTCCGATGCAGCAGCACAATGTGTCCATCAGCGGAGGCAAGGATGATGTAAAATATTTCGTTTCGGGATCCTACGACAAACAGACAGGTATCCTGCGTGAGAATCCGGATATATACCGGAAATACAATCTGCGTTCGAAAATCGATTTCCGTATCAATGAATGGCTGACCATGTCGAACAATACTTCGTTCTACAGCTCACAATACAGCTATCTGGGTGACGGTGACGTTGAAAATACACTGGCCTACAGTGCCCGTCATGCACTGGCTTGTTTCCCGCAGAAGAATCCTGACGGATCCTGGCTCTACAGTACACCTTATCTGAACTACAAGGTGGCCAACGGACGCCATATCCTTCTGGGTGAGAATTCACACCGCAATGTGGAACGCAGTACGGACTTCACCAATACCACCCGTCTGGTGTATGCTCCGATCAGGGAGCTGAGCTTCACCGGAGACTTTACTTATCGCCAGTACCAGTCGCGCAATACCAGCCGTTCAAACGTGATGTATTACCGGGAGTATCCGGATGGTGAACTGTTGTCGTATGCAACCGGAGCCGGAGCTAATCGTCTGGATGAGGCTGTCAATACGAACCAGTATTACTCTACCAACATTTTCGGAACCTACGATGACACCTTCAACCAGGCTCATCACCTGTCGGTTGTAGGCGGTATGAACTATGAAGCATGGAAGAACAAGAATATTTCGGCATACGGTGAAAACCTTGTTTCTACTGATCTCGACGACCTGGATCTGGTGGGACAGAATGCGGAAGGTGCTACGATCACCGGAGTAGGCGGAGGACAGAATGAATATGCCCTGCTGGGTATTTTCGGACGTATCAATTATGATTATAAGAGCCGTTACCTGTTTGAGGTGAGCGGACGTTATGACGGAACTTCCCGTTTCGCTTCAGGAAGCCGCTGGGGATTCTTCCCTTCAGCTTCGGCCGGATGGCGTATCTCCGAAGAATCTTTCTTCCAGCCTGTACGCCAGTGGATAGACAATCTGAAAGTCAGAGGATCTTTCGGTAGTCTGGGCAATCAGAACATCTCTTCTTATTATTCTTTTGCCCGCCTGATTTCCATCTCCAGTCTGGGATATACTTTCGGGGAAGGAAGTGTGCTGCCCAAGTATTCTTCACTGAGCGCACCCATCGCTTCGGGAATGACCTGGGAGACTGCACAGCAGTGGGACTTCGGATTCGACCTGACCATGCTGGGCAACCGTCTGAACCTGACGGTGGACGGTTATATCCGCGATACGAAGGACATGCTTACCGATGGTGTGGATCTGCCCGGAGTGTATGGTGCCGACCTGCCCGATATGAATGCAGCCGACTTGCGTACGAAAGGTTATGAAATCACCCTGAACTGGCGTGACCGCCTGACACTGGGAAACAAGCCTTTTGAATACAGTGTCGGACTTAACCTGAGTGACTACAAGAGTGTGATTACGAAATACGACAACGAGAACAAGACATTTGCCAAAGATTATTATGAAGGAATGGAAATCGGTGAGATCTGGGGATATGTGACAGACGGACTGTTCCAGACCGACGAAGAGGCAAAGGCATACGCTGAAAAAGTCGACTTGAGTTATGTACTCAAGGGACAGACCGGAGGATGGCAGGCCGGCGACGTGAAATTCGTCGATCTCGACGGTGACGGCAAGATAGGCATCGGAAGCAACAATGTCGACAACCCCGGCGACCGGAAGATCCTCGGCAATTCTCTGCCTTCCTTCTCTTACGGTATTTCAGCCAGTGCGCAGTGGAACGGTTTTGATGTTTCCGCCTTCTTCCAGGGAACAGGCAATCACTACTGGTATCCTGCCGGACAGTCAATGCCTTTCTGGGGCCCGTACTCTTATCCGTATCTGTCGTTCCTGCAGAAGGACTTCCTGGCCGATGTATGGACTGCTGAAAATACGGATGCCTATTTCCCCCGTGCGATGGCTTACTCTGCCAGCGGTGGGGTGCTGAGCAACGTGAACGACCGTTATTTGCAGAACCTGCGTTATCTGCGCTTCAAGAACCTGACAGTCGGCTATACACTCCCTCAGTCATGGACCGGAAAAGCCAGAATCGAATCTGTACGCATTTACTTTACCGGTGAAAACCTCTGTTACTGGTCGCCGCTGAAGAAACATTCCAGATATGTAGATCCCGAAGCGGCTATTGACAGAAGCGATGCATATAACAATGCTTATTATCCGTGGCAGAAATCATTCCTGTTCGGTATTGACGTTACTTTCTAATGACTTAAACTAACAGAACATAATATGAAAAAAAATATTTTATTGGCTTTTACGTTGATGGCTGCTCTTTCATCCTGTAATGACTGGCTTGACAAGACCCCGCTGAGCGATATCACGGAAGAAAACTATTTCAGGACTGAAACAGATCTCCAGCTTTTCAGCAACAACTTTTACAACACGATTCTCGACAAGTCACCCTACGACCAGCAGAGTGATGTATATGTACAGCAGGAGCTGTCGGATGAACTGCTGGGAGGATCCAACCGTATCGTTCCCGCCAGTGGAGGAGGATGGACCTGGACTGCACTGCGCAATGTCAATACCCTGCTGGGAAACATTGATAAGTGTGAGGATGAAGAGGCTGCGGTCAAGTATTCCGCATTGGCCCGCTTCTTCCGTGCCTACTTCTATTTCGACAAGGTAAAACGCTTCGGAGATGTACCCTGGTATGACAAGGAACTCTTCTCTTCCGATGAGGAACTCTATAAGGCACGCGATTCCCGTGAACTGGTGATGACCAATATGCTGGCCGACATTGATTACGCCATTGAGAACTTGCCTGCCAAAGAAGAAGAAACCAGCAGTCCTTTCCGTGTGAACCGCTGGGCAGCCCTGGCTCTGAAGGCCCGCTTCTGTCTGTATGAAGGAACCTATCGCAAATACCACAATGTATCACTGGACGGACACGATTACGCCTACTATCTGGAACAGGCTGTGAAGGCTGCTGAGGAACTGATCAATGGCGGTAAGTATCATCTGTATTCCACCGGTAATCCCGAAGAAGACTATCTGATGTTGTTTGCCGCAGAAGATGCCAATCCCGATGAGTATATCCTGGCTATCAAATTCGATTATGGTATGAGTCTTTACCACAATGCTACGGCACATACTCTGGTTCCGACACAGGGACGTCCGGGACTGCCCCGCAAACTGATCAATGCCTACCTGATGAAAGACGGAACACCGTTTACCGACCGTGCAGGATGGGAGAAAATGCCTTTCACCGAAGAAGTGAAAGACCGCGATCCGCGTCTGGCTCAGACTGTCCGTACTCCGGGGTATCACCGTATCGGCCAGACTGAAATTCTGGCTCCTGACTTGTCGGTCAGCGTAACCGGTTACCAGCCTGTCAAGTTTGTACAGGATCCGACTGCTTCTGGCGGACAGGTAGACCGTAACGACCGTTCTACTTGCGACCTTCCGGTTTTCCGCTATGCTGAAGTCCTGTTGAACTATGCGGAAGCTAAGGCTGAACTTGGCACATTGACACAGGCTGATCTTGACAAGACCGTTAATGTGATCCGTGACCGTGTGGCAATGCCGCATCTGGATATGGCCGCTGCCAACGCTAATCCGGACAGTTACCTTTCTTCAGCTGAATATGGATATACCAACGTGACCGGAAGCAATCAGGGAGTGATTCTCGAAATCCGTCGGGAACGTGCCATTGAACTCACTCAGGAGGGATTCCGTTTCGATGACCTGGTGCGCTGGAAAGCAGGCTCCTGCGTGAATCAGTCCATTACCGGTATGTATTTCCCCGGTGCAGGTGAATACGATCTTTCCGGTGACGGCGTGACGGATGTCGTTCTCTATACCGGCGATACCAAACCTGATAAAAAGGATGCACAGGTGTACAAGATCGGATCTGACATCGTGCTGACCGAAGGAGAAAGCGGATATGTTGATTATCACCATAACATTTCGCGTACTGCCTTTAATGAGGAACGCGACTATCTCTATCCGATTCCTATCAATGAACGTTCGCTGAACCCGAATCTGACACAGAATCCGGGATGGAATGACGGACTTTCTTTCTGATTGAAAGCATAGCCATGAATAAACCAACAGGGACAGTCTCACATATACGGCTGTTCCTGTTTTTTGTACCTTTATTTTTCCACCTGATTCCTTTGCAGAAAAAACGGGATGGGTTATCTTTGTGTCCGGATCGTCCCGGTGACGGTTCTTTTGTGTTCATCTTAACAGAAAATACTTATGAAACATGTGTGGAAACCAACCCGTTCCCTGCTGGCTGTACTGACAGCCTGCGCTTCTCTTTCCGCTCTGACCGCTTCCGGACAGACAGTTCCTCCACCTGCTCCCTACGGGGCACTTCCTTCACAGGGCCAGTTGCAGTGGCATGAGATGGAGATGTATAACATGATTGAGTTCAATCAGATCAATTACCTTGATAAAGACTGGGGCTGGGGCGACGAGTCTCCCGAGATCGTCAATCCCGTAAACTTCAATGCCGAAGAGATCGTGCTCCGTGCCAAGAAAGCCGGATCGAAGGGATTCCTCATCAATGCGAAACACCACGGAGGCTTCTGTATGTGGCCTTCCCGAACGACCGACTACAATATCTCCCGTTCTCCCTGGCGCAACGGAAAAGGCGACTGGGTAGGCGAGTGGGAGGCAGCCTGCCGCAAGCACGGGCTGAAGTTCGGGGTTTACCTTTCTCCCTGGGACCGCAATACGGCCAAGTTCGGTACTCCCGAATACCTGGATATGTTCAAGGCACAGCTCCGGGAACTGCTCACCCAGTACGGCGATCTCTTTATCATCTGGTTCGACGGTGCTCCGGGTGAGGGGGGTGACGGATATTATGGCGGTGCCAATGAATACCGCGGAGGCTTCCTCGACTACTACGATTGGGAAAACATCTATGCTCTCTGCCGCGAACTGCAGCCCAATGCCGTGATCTTCGGCGATCCGGGACCCGACGTGCGCTGGGTGGGCAATGAGAAAGGATATGCCGGCGAGACCTGCTGGGCTACCCTGTTTGCTCCCGGTGAGAAATGGAACGGACGGCCGATTCCTTCCGGTGCGCCCGAACACATCAAACGCATCAACGAAGGAAACCGCAACGGCCAGTACTGGATTCCTGCCGAAGCCGACTTCTCCCTGCGCCGGCGCTTCACCTGGCACGCTTCCGACAGCCTGACCGTCAAGACTCCCCAGAAACTGTTCGACATCTATATCAACAGTGTCGGACGCGGGCAGGGATGGGATCTGAACCTCCCGATCAATCCGCTGGGTGAACAGGATGAGCCCGACAAGCTTGCTCTGGAAGAGTTCGGACGTTACCTGGAAGCTACGTTCCGCGATGACCTGACCAGAGGAGCTACGCTGCATGCTTCCAATGTGCGGGGTGGGGATGAGGCACATTACGGCACTGCCCTTCTGACCGACGGAGACCGCTATTCCTACTGGGCTACCGACGACAAGGTAACCTCTGCCGAACTGGTTCTTGATTTTCCCCGTACGGAAACATTCAATATCATCAAACTGCGCGAAAACATCAAGCTGGGCCAGCGCATTGACTCGGTGAAAGTCGATATGAAGGTCGGCGGAACCTGGAAAGAAATTGCCGGAGCCACCAGCATCGGTGCCTGCCGTCTGATCCGTCTGAAAAACTATGTGGAGACTTCCTCCCTGCGCATCCGCTTCTACGCACCGGTTGCCCTGGCTGTCAGTGAAGTGGGATGCTACAAGGAACCCGACGGAGCCGTTGCTCCCGTGATCAGTCGTACCAAGGCGGGCGAAGTGTCTCTTCAGGTGGAACGTCCGGTCTACCAGCTTCGCTACACGACCGACGGTTCCGTGCCTTCGGTCTCCTCTCCGCTTTATACCGGGCCGTTTACCTTTGCCCGGGAAGGAGCTGTACGTGCCGTAGCCTTCGACAAGGACGGCCGGAAAGGTGAGGAAGCTGTCCGTACCTTCGATGCCTGCAAGCGCAACTGGCGCATCCTGACCGCCGACGGGCAGCCTTATGCCGCAGCCGGGGCCCTGGTGGATGATGACGACCAGACCTTCTGGCGCTCTCCTTCTCAGGACAAGGATGCCGCTTTCCGTCCGCAGAGTCTGGTGATCGACCTGGGCGAAACACAGGAAGTCAAAGGATTCTCCTATACGCCCCGTCAGGATAACAGCAGCGAGGGAGTAATCGACCGCCTTGCTCTCATGGCCAGCGAGGACGGCAAAAACTGGACACCGGTATACGAAGACTTTATTCCCAACATCCGTCAGGCACCGGTCTACCGTTCCTTCCGGCTGAAGACTCCCGTGTCCTGCCGCTATCTCAAGCTGACAGCCCTGCGCGTGCTGGAAGGCAATTACGCTACGGGAGCCGAGTTCGGCATCCTGCTGAAGTGATGGTCTTTGGATAATCCGGATGATTCGTTCCGGCCGGTTCCGGTTGCAGCTTTTGAACCAAGCCGGTTCTTCCGGATGCTTTTGCATCTCTTTGAGTCCTGGGCCAGTTCTTTGGTTGCTTCGCTTTGAAGCCTGAGCCGGCTGGCAAATAAAGCCCCTTGGATATTGTAAAAACTACGATATTCAAGGGGTTGAGTTTTAATGGTATAAAAAAGTTTAAAATATGACTTTGAATTTGTCTGTTTCAGATTTATCAGTCATCTTTGTTAAACTTAAAAATAATACTTTATGGAAATAGACAGACCTTTTGCCGTTAACCATTTTTCTGTGGATTGTGTTATTTTCGGTTTTGATGGTGAGAGCCTGAATGTACTGTTGCTGCATCGCAAGGGGGAAGACAATGGGGAAAGCTTCCATGACATGAAGCTTCCGGGCAGTTTGATTTATCAGGATGAAGACCTGGACGAGGCAGCCAAGCGGGTACTGAATGAACTCACCGGACTGAAGAACCTGAAGATGATACAGTTCAAAGCATTCGGCTCAAAAGACCGCACCCGGAATCCGAAGGATGTTCACTGGCTGGAAAAGGTGGAACACACCAGAGTGACACGGATCGTTACCGTTGTTTATCTGGCACTGGTGAAGATCGACCGTTCTCTGAACAGACAGCAGGATAACTGCCTGGTGGAATGGGTTCCCATGACACAGATCAGGACTCTGGCATTCGACCACAACCGGATTATCAAGGAAGCCGTCGAGTTTCTTTGCCAGTATGTCAGACTCAATCCTGCTTATGCTTTTGAACTGTTGCCGAAGAAGTTTACGATGGCCCAGCTGCGGAGTCTTTATGAGGCACTGATCGGTACAAGTGTCGATATCCGGAATTTCCATAAGAAAATGATTCAGAAGGAATATATCATTCCGTTGGATGAATACCAGCAGGGGGTTGCTCACCGGGCAGCCCGGTACTACCGGTTTGATAAGAAAATACTTCTGAAGACCAAGCAATTATATAAGGGGTAGGCAGACGAATAAAATAATTACGATATACAATGTATTTGTTGGGGTATGACATAGGCAGTTCATCAGTCAAGGCTAGTCTGGTGAATGCGGAGACTGGAAAATGTGTGGCAGGGGCTTTTTATCCGAAGTCTGAGGCCGGGATCATCGCCGTGAAGAAAGGATGGGCGGAACAGGATCCGGAAGAGTGGTGGAAATCGCTGAAATACGCCACCCGGGATGTTCTGAATGCATCCGGTGTCCGGCCGGAAACCATTCAGGCGATAGGTATTTCTTATCAGATGCACGGATTGGTCTGTGTGGACCGGCAGCATCGGGTGTTGCGTCCGGCCATTATCTGGTGTGATTCGAGGGGAGTTCCATACGGGCGGAAGGCTTTCGGGGAAATCGGAAAGGAAACCTGTCTTGCGCACTTTCTGAACTCTCCCGGTAATTTCACGGCCTCCAAACTGGCATGGGTCAAGGAAAATGAACCGGAAATCTTCGGAAAGATTGACAAGATCATGCTTCCGGGTGACTATATTGCCATGAAGCTGACGGGGGAAATCTGTACCACGGTGTCCGGCTTGTCGGAAGGAGTGTTTTGGGATTTCAGAAACAATTCGGTAGCCGGTATTCTTCTGGATTATTACGGATTTGACCGTTCTCTGCTGGCAGAGGTGAAACCCACCTTCGCCGAACAGGGACGGGTGACGGCGGAAGCGGCCGCCGAACTGGGATTGGCTGTGGGCACTCCGGTGACTTATCGGGCCGGTGACCAGCCTAACAATGCGCTTTCGCTGAATGTCTTCAATCCGGGTGAGATTGCTTCAACGGCAGGAACGTCCGGAGTGGTGTATGGAGTAAACGGAGTGGTGAGCTACGACCCGCAGTCGCGTGTAAATACGTTTGCCCATGTCAATCATTCTGCGGAGAATCCCCGTCTTGGCGTGTTGCTCTGCATTAATGGTACAGGCATTCTGAACGCCTGGATCCGGAAAACACTGTTCCCGGAAGGAATTTCCTATGCTGACATGAATGAACTGGCCTCCCGCGTGCCTGTCGGTTCGGAAGGAGTAAGCATTCTTCCCTTCGGCAATGGAGCCGAACGCATGTTGCAGGATCAGGAGACCGGCTGTTCCGTCCAGGGCCTTAATTTCAATATACACAACCGGAATCACCTCTTGCGGGCAGCTCAGGAAGGCATTGTCTTTTCCTTCAAGTATGGCATTGACATCATGAAGGGAATGGGAATCGACGTGAAGAAAATCCATGCCGGATGCGCCAATATGTTCCTCAGTCCCTTGTTCCGCGAAACGCTGGCCGACATAACGGGAGCGGTGATCGAGTTGTATGATACGGACGGAGCGACGGGTGCCGCCAAAGGTGCGGGAATCGGAGCCGGAGTTTACCGGGATCATGGGGAAGCCTTCGCCACGCTGGAGAAACTGGGTGTGACGGAACCTGATCCCGTCCGTGCGGCTGCCTGTGCCGAAGCTTACGGCAGGTGGCTGGAATGTCTGGAACGGCTGAAAGAAAATAATGAATAACAGATACTAACTTAAATATTTAACACTATGGCAAAAAAAGAATATTTTCCCGGAATTGGGAAGATCAAGTATGAAGGGGTAGAAAGCAAGAACCCCATGGCATTTCGTTATTATGATCCTGAAAAGGTGATCCTGGGCAAAAAGATGAAAGACTGGCTGAAGTTTTCGATGGCATGGTGGCATACACTGTGTGCAGACGGTTCAGACCAGTTCGGAAGAGGCACCCGGAACTTCCCCTGGCTGGAAAGCGATGACAAACTGCAGAATGCCAGGGCAAAAATGGATGCAGGCTTTGAGTTTATGCAGAAAATGGGGATTGAATACTACTGTTTCCACGATGTAGACCTGTGTGACGAAGCTGCCACCATTGAAGAGTATGAGGCCAATTTGAAGGAAATAGTGGCTTATGCCAAGGAAAAACAGGCAGAAACCGGTATCAGACTGCTTTGGGGAACGGCCAATGTCTTTTCACATCCCCGTTATATGAACGGAGCGGCAACGAATCCGGACTTTGATGTTGTGGCCCGTGCTGCTGTCCAGATCAAGAACGCCATCGATGCCACAATCGAGCTGGGCGGTATGAATTATGTTTTCTGGGGTGGCCGCGAAGGATATATGTCCCTTCTCAACACGGACCAGAAGCGTGAAAAGGAACATCTGGCACAGATGCTGACCCTGGCACGCGACTATGCCCGCAGCAAAGGATTTACCGGTACCTTCCTCGTTGAACCCAAGCCGATGGAACCCACCAAGCACCAGTATGACGTGGATACCGAAACGGTTATCGGCTTTTTGAAGGCACACGGTCTGGACAAGGATTTCAAGGTGAATATCGAAGTCAACCATGCTACGCTGGCCGGACATACCTTCGAGCATGAACTGGCAGTGGCAGTCGACAACGGCATGCTGGGCTCCATTGATGCCAACCGCGGAGACTATCAGAACGGATGGGATACCGATCAGTTCCCGATCGACCATTATGAACTGATTCAGGCCATGATGCAGATTATCCGTGCCGGAGGATTGGGCAACGGAGGAACCAACTTCGATGCAAAGGTTCGGCGGAACTCTACCGATCTGGAAGATCTCTTCATCGCTCACATCGCAGGAATGGACGCTATGGCCAGAGCTCTGGAGAGTGCAGCCCGTCTGCTTGAAGAATCTCCTTACAGACAGATGCTTTCCGACCGTTACGCTTCGTTCGACGGCGGCAAGGGAAAAGAGTTCGAAGAGGGAAAAATGTCTCTGGAGGACCTGGTTGCCTATGCCAGACAAAATGGAGAACCGAAACAGACCAGCGGCAAGCAGGAACTTTATGAAGCGATCGTAAACATGTATTGCTAAGTCTGTCGGACCGGAGTCAGACCGCCATGCCCGTCATCCTTTGGGGAATGAATGAGGCGGAAACGGAGCAGGTGGTCTGATTCCGGAAACCGTTGTGACCGGAACCCCTTTTTGTTTAATCTTTAAATCTTATTATGATGAATCATACAGAGACAGGCAGTAAATACTACCTGTTTTCCATCGTTTGTGTAGCCGTGTTGGGCGGATTGCTGTTTGGATATGACACGGCTGTGATTTCCGGTGCGGAGAAAGGCCTTCAGGCTTTCTTTATGGGCGCACAGGACTTTGTGTATACGGATACCTGGCATGGGATAACCTCTTCCAGCGCGCTGGTGGGCTGTGTCATCGGAAGTGCCGTTTCCGGTTTCTTCGCTACCCGTCTGGGGCGTAAGCAGTCCCTCTTCTGGGCAGGTATTCTGTTCTTTCTTTCTGCAGCCGGATCGTATGATCCGGAGTTCCTCTTTTTCGAAAAGGGAGTGCCTTCCTTCCCCTTGTTGCTGGCTTTCAATTTCTACCGCATTCTGGGAGGCATCGGAGTCGGGCTGGCCTCTGCCATCTGTCCGATGTATATCGCCGAGGTTGCCCCGAGCCGCATTCGCGGTACCCTGGTGTCCTGGAACCAGTTTGCCATCATCTTCGGTCAGCTGGTTGTCTATTTCGTGAATTTCCTGATCCTGGGCAATCATGCCAATCCGGTGGTGGAAGTGACCGAAGGAATCAGCCGGATTCTCAATCCGGAGGAAGCTGCCTGGAGCATTACCACCGGCTGGCGGCTGATGTTTGTCAGTGAGATCGTTCCTGCCGGGCTGTTTACCTGTCTGGTGTTGCTGGTGCCCGAGACTCCCCGCTATCTGGTTCTGACAGGCCGGCATGAGAAAGCCCTGTCGGTACTGGCACGGATCAACGGCCGGGCTCAGGCCGAAACCATTCTTCAGGAGATCAGAACGACCGTGAAGGTGCGTACCGAAAAACTGTTCACCTACGGGGTGACGGTGATATTTGTCGGTATCATGCTGAGCGTATTCCAGCAGATCGTGGGCATCAACGCAGTTCTCTATTTTGCGCCCCGTATCTTTGAAAGCATGGGAATGGGCGACCCCATGGAACAGACCGTTCTGATGGGAGTGATCAACATCCTGTTCACCCTGCTGGCCGTCTTTACCGTCGAGCGGGTAGGACGGAAGCCGCTGCTGATTGCCGGTTCGCTGGGCATGGCCGTGGGAGCGCTGGGAGTGGCACTGAACAATGCTGTCGGTGGTCTTCCTGCCATAGCTCCTGTCATCTGCATCCTGATCTACAGTGCCTCGTTTATGTTCAGCTGGGGCCCCGTCTGCTGGGTACTGATTGCCGAAATCTTTCCGAATACCATCCGCGGAGGAGCCGTGGCCGTGGCTGTGGCCTTCCAGTGGATCTTTAATTTCATCGTATCTTCCACCTTCCTGCCCATGTACAACATGAGTGCAGGCGATATGGGAGTCCGTTTCGGTCATTTGTTTGTGTATGCCCTGTATGGCATCATCTGCATCCTGGCGGCCCTGTTCGTCTGGAAATTTGTTCCGGAAACCAAGGGCAAATCGCTGGAAGACATGAACCGTCTGTGGAAAAAAATTAAGTAAGGATATAAAGACAACAGTTTATGAAATGGTCTGATCTGATAAAAGTAAGTGTGTTATTAAGTCTGTCCGGCAGTCTTTTTGCGAAGAATATACCGGACTATAAGGACCGGAACAAACCGGTGGAAGTGCGTGTCCATGACCTGCTCAGGCGGATGACCCTGGAGGAAAAGATTGCCGAACTGAACCTGGTTCCCTATTATGCCTCCAGCGATTCTGCAGTCCGGGCACAGATCCGTCAGGGAAAGATCGGTGCACTGCTCAAGGCCAACGGAGCCGCACTGAACCGCTCCCTGCAGGAAGAAGCGGTCGGAAACAGCCGTCTGGGCATTCCGCTGATCTTCCATGAAGATGTCATTCACGGCTACCGTACGCTGTCTCCCATCCCTCTGGCCGAATCATGCAGCTGGGACACGGTCATGGTCCGCAGGAGTGCTGAGGCTGCTGCACGCGAAGCAACGGCTTCCGGCATCCAGCTGACATACGCTCCCATGGTGGATGTGTCCAACGATCCCCGCTGGGGAAGAATCATGGAGACCTCGGGCGAAGACGCTTTCCTGGGAGCTGCGATGGCCGCGGCACGGGTCCGTGGATTTCAGGGCGACAACCTGTCCGACGGACATATCCTGGCCGCCTGTGTCAAGCATTTCATCGGCTATGCAGCCCTGCTGGGAGGACGCGACTACCAGAATACGGATTTCTCTTACCGGGATCTGAAAGAACGTTATCTGCCGCCTTTCCAGGCAGCTGTTGATGCCGGTGTGTCGTCTGTCATGTGTTCCTATACCTCCTATGACGGAGAGCCGGTCACCATGAACAGACGGATCAATACCGACCTGCTCCGGGAGGAAATGCAGTTTAAGGGATTGTATATGAGCGACTGGACCACTCTGGGACATGCCGTCACGGAAGGAGCTTCCCGCGATGGCCGTGAATCTTCCCGGCGCGCCATGGAGAGCGGACTTGACATGGATATGTCATCCGGACAGTATGCCAGATGGCTCAGGGAGCTTGTGCTTGCCGGAGAGATAGACTCCAGCCTGATAGACCGGGCAGCCGCACGTGCATTGACCCTGAAGTTCACTACCGGCCTGTTTGATGATCCTTATAAGTATTTCGACGTACGGAAGGAAAAAAAGATCACCGGGTCGCGTGAAATCCGCCAGACCGTGCTGGACATGGCTCTTGAAAGCATGGTGCTGCTGAAAAATGATTCCTCAGTATTGCCCTTGTCCGGCACGGAAAAGATTGCTCTGGCCGGTCCGTTTACAGATATGAAAGCCGATCTGATGGGATCCTGGACGATGAAAGGTCAGGCCGGTGAAGTCGTGTCTGTCTGGGAAGGATTCTGCGGGAAGATGCCCCGCGGACAGCTGATCCATGCCGGATGCGCCTGGGATGGTGTCACTCCGGAATACATTGCCGGTCTGGAAGAACAGGTCCGGGAAGCAGACGTTGTCCTGGCCTGTATCGGTGAGTATGCCTTCCATATCGGCGAAGCCACCACCACGGGCCGCCTGCAGATTCCCGAAGAGCAGATACAGATGCTCAGGGCGCTGAAGGCCACCGGCAAACCGGTGATAGCCGTGTTGTTCAACGGACGTCCGCTGGTACTGGATCAGGTGCTCGCTTCCTGCGATGCTTTGCTTGAGGCATGGTATCCCGGAACCCTGGGAGGAACGGCCGTAGCCTCCCTGCTGCTCGGAGAAACTTCTCCTTCGGGCAAGTTGACCCAGACTTTCCCCCGTCATGCCGGACAGGTTCCGGTGGCTTATAATTTCCGGAGAAGCTTCGCCCGCATTGAGCATGCCGATCTGGAAAAAGGCCCCCAGTTTCCTTTCGGTTTCGGGTTGAGTTATACCACCTTTGCCTACGGCCGTCCGGAAACCGACCGCACGGAATATGCTCAGGGAGATACGGTTTGCGTGAAAGTCCGTGTACGCAATACCGGACGCATGGCAGCCCGCGAGGTCGTGCAGCTTTATGTCCGTGACGAGGTAGCCACGGTCATTCCCCGCGAGAAAGAGCTGAAAGGCTTTGCTTCCGTCTTCCTCCAGCCGGGAGAAAGCCGGGAAGTCCTTTTCCGCTTGCCCTGGGAAAGCTTCCGGATCTGGAACAACCGGATGGAGCATGTGCTTGAACCGGGTGTCTTCACCCTTCAGACAGGAGGCGATTCCGAAAGAGTCCAGTCCGTGCAGATCAGTTTCCGATAAACTGCCCGCCGTACGGCCTTTTATCCGGGACACCGGCGGATTTCCCCGCTTCCGATGCAGAGCCGTGCCTCCCGGTCGTAGATCACACCGAACTGACCCGGTGCGATTCCCTGGATCAGGTGCGGACTCTCCACCTCATAACCGGTTCCTGCCGGTCGGATCACCCCCGGCAGGAACTGGTCCGTATGGCGGATCTTGAAGCAGATTTCCTGTTCCCTGGCTTCCGGCCAGGGATTTTCCGTAATGAAATGAAAGTCCGTCAGCCGGAATTTCCGTCCGTACTGATGCACCGTGTCATATCCCCGCGATACGAACAGCAGGTTCTTCTCCGGGTCCTTGTCCACCACGAACCACGGACCTCCGCTCAGTCCCAGTCCCTTCCGCTGTCCGATGGTGTGAAACCAGAATCCCTTGTGCGTACCGATCTCCCGGCCGCTTTCCAGTTCCACGATTGCCCCCGGCCGTTCGCCCAGGAAACGTCGGATAAAGTCGTTGTAGTTGATTTTTCCCAGAAAACAGATTCCCTGGCTGTCCTTGCGGCGGGCACTCGGCAGCCGTGCCGCCAGAGCCGTCTCGCGCACTTCCTGCTTCATCAGTCCCCCCAGCGGAAACAGCAGCCTGGATACCTGGAGGTAGTCAATCTGAGCCAGAAAATCCGTCTGATCCTTCACCGGATCTTTGGCCGTTGCCAGCCACACCTTCCCTTCGCGTTCGCAGGTCGACGCATAGTGCCCCGTCGCAATCCGGTCGTACGCATGTCCCGCCTTTTCCTCGAAACAGCCGAACTTGATCAGCTTGTTGCACATCACATCCGGGTTGGGCGTGAAGCCCTGTCTCACCTTGTCGATGGTGTAAGCCACCACCCGGTCCCAGTACTCCTGCTGGAGATCCACCACCTCCAGCTTCAGGCCATACTTGCGGGCCGTTGCCGTCGCCAGTTCGATGTCCTCTTCCGCCGTGCAGCTCAGTCCGTCGTCGGTATCCATGCCGATCCGGATATAAAACAGGTCGGGCTTGTAGCCCTGTTCGCAGAGCAGGTGGACCGCTACGGCACTGTCCACTCCGCCCGAAATCAATGCAGCCAGATTCATGAAGTATTTTTGCGGCAAAGTTAGCTCCACTTTCCCGAAGGTGAAATACCCTGTTTGGGGTATTCTCAGAGGCTTTCAGCGTATGAGCCAGAAGAAAATCACTGAAACTTTTGGTAAATAGTGGGAAGTGTCGTATTTTTGTATCAACAATTTCCGCCACGCCTCTTTATAATGCGTACCAGGGCGGAACTTATTTTTTATATACTTATGAAAACATATACCAAGCAGCCTATAAGCATTGCTGATCAGATCGTGATGTTAAAAGGCAGAGGTCTTCTGTTTGATGATGAACACATAGCAATAGAATATTTGAAAATTATCAGTTACTTTCGTTTGGCAAACTATTGGTTTGTATCATCCGCTTATGGACCATTTTGGTTTGCCGATGCATCCTTGTTTTCCAATGCTGTAATTTTTTCTAAATGTCTGGCCAATATAGATGAAGAGTTGAAACGTTCAAAAGAAGATTTCTTGGTTGAGCATTTTGCCAGATATGATGATCCACCATATCCTCCGGCCTGGAAGACTTTGGAGGTATCATCTTTTGGAACACTTTCCAAATTGTATTGCAATTTATCGGATAATGCATTAAAGAAACAGATTGCTAGAGAATTTGGATTGCCCCAGCATCTGTATCTTGAGAGCTGGATAAAAAGTTTGTCTGTATTGCGAAATTGTATTGCTCATCACGCTCGTATCTGGAATAGAAAATATCCATGGAAGCCACAACTGCCTAAGAAGTTGCAGAATCCATGGATTCATGAAGCTGTTCTACAGGAGAAGCTGTATGCTCAATTGTGTTGTGTGGCTTATCTGATGGATGCGGTTTGTCCAGACAATGATTTCAGGCGGAAATTGAAAACCTTGTTGGAGGATTATCCCATTGTTGACGTTGCAGCAATGGGATTTCCGAAACAATGGTACAACGAACCGCTTTGGAGCCGGTAAGAAGTGCTTCCGGCTTTCCGGAAGCGGTCAGTTCTCCGCATGGTATTCTGCCAGCTCGCGTTCCCCTTCATCCGCATAGCCGTAGCTTTCGTCGTGCTGGCTGAGATCCAGACCGATGGCTTCGCTTCTGGCCGATACGCGCAGGGGGATCATCTTGTTGGTCAGCCAGTAGAGGGCATAACTGACGATAAAGGTATATCCGCAGACCAGGACGACGGCCAGCAGGTGGATCAGGAACACGCTGACGTTGCCCGCAAACAGTCCGTTGACGAAGACTCCCGTCAGAACCGTTCCGAAAATACCGCCCACACCGTGCGTCGGGAATACGTCAAGCGCATCGTCCACACTGGTCTTGTTTTTCCAGTAAACCGCCACGTTGCAGACCATGGTGGTGGTCAGGGCGATGAAGATACTTTCCCCCACGGTGACATAACCGGCCGACGGAGTGATGGCCACCAGTCCCACGACGGCACCCACGGCAGCTCCCAGTGCAGAAGGCTTGCGTCCCCGCAGGCAGTCAAAGAAGATCCACACCATCATGGCCGTAGCCGAAGCCGTATTGGTGTTCAGAAATGCCTTGATGGCAATACCGTCGGCAGCCAGGGAAGACCCTGCATTGAATCCGAACCATCCCAGCCACAGCATGGCAGCCCCCAGAATGACAAAGGGGATGTTGGCCGGGGCATGACGCTTTCCGCTGCGGCGTCCCAGGAAGATGGCACCGGCCAGTGCCGCCACTCCCGAGGAAGCATGTACCACGATACCGCCGGCAAAATCGACTACTCCCATCTGACGGAGGAATCCGTCGGGATGCCAGGTCCAGTGGGCCAGCGGACAATATACGAAGATGCAGAACAGGATCATGAAAATCAGGTAGCCGGAGAAACGTACCCGTTCCGCGAATGATCCCGTGATCAGTGAAGGGGTGATGATGGCAAATTTCAATCATCCAGGCCACGTTGGCTGTGTTCATGCGTTCGTCAGGTTCCCACAGTCCGGGGTTTTCCGGCATCAGTACTCCGATCAGACTGATGATGACAATCAGTGTCATTAAAATAATCCATCTCTTTTTCATCTCGTAGTTGTTTTAATGGTTCTACATGTTAAAATGATATATAAACATTAGTTTTTGTGTCATGTTTTAAAATACTTCGCAAAGATATTATTAAAATGACATACAATATTACTTTTTGATGTTATTTTGATAGGATTGTTTCTCTTTGGGTTTACCGATGTTATAAATAAGATGATTATTGTGTGATTATGTAATTGTTTGTAATGTAAATCCCGTGTTTTTGTGTCAGATTATAAGTTTGTCCGTTGTAAAAACCATTCAGGGGAAGTCCGGAACCACAAACCAGACTTCCCCTGAACCATTTTTTCACCCTATACATTGGCTTATCCGATCATCGGAACCAGCCACTTGGTCAGCAGGTAACCGCCGCCCAGCAGCCAGATGTAAAGCAGTCCGGCCAGCAGGAAAGGTTTCGCACCTGCCTGTTTGAATTTCTCCATGCTGGTGTCCGTGCCCAGGGCAGTCATGGCCATGGTCAGCATGAATGTATCGATGTATTCAATGGTACCGTTCAGCGGAATTTCCTTCACGCTGTCCACTCCGAAGAGGTATTGCAGCAGTGAGTTCAGACAGATGATGCCGATGAATCCGAAGGCAAACCAGGGAATGGTGATCTTGCTCTTCTGGGTCGTGCCTCCCTCCGTCGCAGCCTTCTTGCGGCCGGCCAGTGCGAAGCTCATGATCACGAGCACCGGAGCCAGCATCATGACACGGATCATCTTGGTGATGGTTGCCGTACCCGCAATACCCAGCGTGTCGGTCGGGTCCATTGCGTTACCCGCACCGGCCACGTGAGCCACTTCGTGCAGGGTACTTCCCGTATAGATTGCTACTCCCGTATCACCCAGCGCATCCAGCATACCGGCGCGGTACAGGATAGGGTAGAGGAACATGGAGATCGTTCCGAAGATCACCACCGTCGATACGGCGATGGCTGTCTTGTGGCCCTCACATTTCACGACCGGTTCGGCACCCAGCACTGCCGCAGCACCGCAGATCGCGCTTCCCGTAGCCGTCATCAGCGAAGTATCTTTATCCATTTTCAGCAGCTTGCCCAGCCATACGCCCAGGAAGATGGTTCCTGCCACGATGATGGTGTCGATCACCACAGCCGGAAGTCCCACGGCAGCTACCTGTGTCAGCGTCAGGCGGAATCCGTAGAGTACGATACCGGCACGCAGGATCTGCTTCGTACAGAACTTGATTCCCGGTACCCAGGTTTCGGGAAGCTTGTTGCGCAGGCTGTTGGCATACAGCATACCCAGGATGATACCCACAATCAGCGGACTGAATGACAGACTTTTCACGAAAGGAATTTCGGCGATGTAGAACGCAGCGAATGAGAATAAGGCAATCAATAAAATACCGTGAATGGTATTTGCTCTGTTTTCTTTACTGAACATAGTTTTTTATACTTCTTAGGTTTTGTACTTCTTTTTTAATCCGCTGCAAAGGTAATACATTCTTTCCGGTTTCGCTATTCACCTTTTTTTATACCCTATAACCGGAAGTAATATCCGCTTTTGTCATGTAAAATCTTCTTTTGCATTGACCAATAGTTCGTTAAAATTTAGTCAAGCTTAAGTAGCTTTGACCATAAACCCAATAATTTTATCATTTGGAAGAAAGTGTTTGTAATCTAAATAAAGACTGTGATGTTAAAAAATTACATATTGTATATAACTTTTATAATATTATATGATTTAACGTGAGTTCGACGAATTCAGAACAAAGCAAGCTGTGTGTCAATCGTTCGTGAAACATTGATACACGGTTTCTTTGGAAAGCAACAATATGTAGCTATTGCACCCAAGAGGTTGACAATGAAATTATCAAAGGTCCTGTGCCTTGAGTGTTCCGCCTGTGCTATATTTTTAAGTTCGTCATTGATGGTTTCGATAATGGCTCGTTTCCTGAGAAGCAGCTTGTCTGAAACGGACATCAAAAGTTCCTTTCATATTGCCTTTCAACTTGGTTATAAGTTGTATTCCGTCAACGAATAGTCTCTCAAACAGGTCTTGCTTATGTATTCTTTATCACCGACAAGCTTCCCATAGACAAACTCTACAAAAGACTTGCATTCAAGAGGCTTACGGTCATCAACATCACCGGGAGTAATCATAAAGTTGAGTAGCTCTTCATGCTCATTGCATATTAGATGCAGCTTAAATTCGAAGGAGCAGCCCATGGAACATTTGCCTCTTTGTGCTATTCCTTTGAATGTCTTGTGGATATGGATTCTCTGATTCTTGCATACACATAAAGGGTGCAGTCAATGAAGCTGATGCCTGTATACTTACCTAAAAGTACCTTTTAATGGACAGAACTAGCAGGATAGTCACCTCTTTTTCCAGTTCTACAAAATGATTATATGAAACAACTTTGGGAAAGAAAAAGTATCATGACAAACATGGTTTCTGTCTTGGACATGGTGAAATCACGGTGATATTTGCGTTTTGTTGTTGGCTTAAGCGTATATATTGCCATCATGACATCAAAAAACTTGCCGATATTGCTCAGAAAAAGAGCCTTGATTGAAACGGTCAATGACGAATTGAAGAACATCGCACAAATAGAACACTCCAGACATCGCTCATTCAATAATTTTATAGCCAACTTTTGGTCAGTTATTGCAGCATACCACTTTTTTGAAAAGAATCCCACCATTGACGTAAATTTTGTCAATGACGGACAACTGTCTATTTTCTAATTTTATTTCGAACTCACGTTAAGTTAGTTAAAATACGATTTTATCAGATTTATCTCCTCTAATTTTAACATTGGTTTAAATTGGATATCGTTCGGACTTCGTTTGCTAGATCTCTTGTTTCCTGAGAAATTCGTACTTCCGTTTTATTTGATCTTTTCGTAAGTTCTCGCTATCTTTGCCTGCTGAAAATGAGTAAATGAAAATTAGACATGTAAACTGAATAAGCATGAAAAGAGGTTTTTGGGAGGTATGTTGTGTGCTTGCCCTGACTGCCGGAAGTGTGCTGGCGGGCTGTGGCGAGAAAAAGGATATGTCGATGAAAATGAACGAGCCGCGCAATATTCGCGGAGTGGTAAGCTACAAACGTTCGTTCGGGGATCTGAACGACGTGCAGCTGAAGTCGGCCAAGGCAATTGGTATCCGGCCGATTGCTTCGCGGGAAGAAGCCCGGAATCTGGGAGACCGGCTGGACGAGATCGGTCCGTGTGAACTGTACGGAATGGATTCGCTGACGCACTCTATTCCGTATCTGGTGCCGAAGGCGAGTGAGCTGCTGGACACCATCGGGGCGAATTTTCTGGATTCACTGGCCTGCAAGGGGCTGAATCCGAACCGGGTGATCGTGACGTCGGTGACCCGTACGAAGGAGGATGTGAAGCGTCTGCGGAGAACCAACGGGAATGCGTCGATGAACTCGTGTCATTTCTACGGAACGACTTTTGATATCAGCTGGAAACGGTTTGAGAAGGTGGAGGATCCGGACGGACGGCCGATGCAGGATGTGAGTGCCGACACGCTGAAGCTGGTGTTGTCGGAGGTGCTGCGTGACTTGCGGAAAGCGGACCGCTGCTATGTGAAGTATGAACTGAAACAGGGTTGTTTCCACATAACGGCGCGTTGAGTATGTTCCGGTATTTCATCTATTTGTCGTTCGACGGAACGAATTACCACGGCTGGCAGATCCAGCCGAACGGAGCGAGTGTGCAGGAAACGCTGATGAAGGCGCTTTCTACCTTCCTGCGCCGGGAGATCGAAGTGGTGGGGGCCGGACGTACGGATGCCGGTGTGCATGCGCGGCTGATGGTGGCTCACTTTGACTTTGACACGGAACTGGACGGGGAGGTGGTGACGGACAAGCTGAACCGGCTGCTGCCGCCGGACATTGCGGTGTACGGGGTGCGGCGGGTGAAACCGGAGGCGCACGCGCGCTTTGATGCAACTTCGCGCACGTACAAATATTATATCCACACGCGGAAGGATCCGTTCCGCAGGGGGTATTCGTGGCGCATCTTCCAGCCGCTGGATTTCGAACGGATGAACGAGGCGGCACAGACGCTGTTTGACTATACGGACTTCACGAGCTTCAGCAAGCTGCATACGGACGTGAAGACGAACAACTGCCGGATCATGCTGGCCCGCTGGGAGCAGACGGGGGACGGGGAATGGGTGTTTACCATCCGGGCTGACCGTTTCCTGCGCAACATGGTGCGGGCTGTGGTAGGAACACTGGTGGAGGTGGGCCGCGGCAAGCTGACCGTGGACGGGTTCCGCCGGGTGATCGAGGAGAAGAACCGCTGCAGTGCCGGTACGTCGGTGCCGGGACATGCACTGTATCTCACGGACGTGAGTTATCCGGACGATCTGTTCCTCTAGCGTTTTTCGGTCAGGTATTTCCAATAACGCACCGGCATATCCTTGCGGTGCTTGACGGGGTTCAGGCGTTCCCTGATACATACCGTTTTGAAATAGCTCTTCCAGAGATCCTGGAAGAGCTTTTCTTTTTCATCGAGCTGGTCTTCGCGGAGGATCCCGTCGGTAAGGGGTTGCTGGGCAGGATCGCTGAAGGTGATCTCGCTGACTTCGGTGCGGTCGTAATAGTAGCCGAAGCGCCGGCGGGCATCGTAGATGATCCAGGGCTGGTCGGCAAAGCGGTCGCGGAAATGGCGTACCGTAAGCGAGAGCACGTTGTAGAGGGGTTCCATGATGCCGAAGTAGGTGCCGTCGGCGGTTTTCTGGAAGCGCATGAACTGGAGGACGCGCATGCGTTCGCCGCTGACTTTGCGGCCGAGCTGCCAGACGGCCAGGACATCGGGATCGGCATAGTGGGTTTCGATGTTCCGGGGAGAGTCGAATACCTTGCGGAGGTAGCGCATCAGCAGCATGGGGGCTTCGGGCAGTTCGGAGAGCCAGCAGCCGGTGACGGAAGCAAGCCCGGCGGCGGAGAGTTTCTTGCGGAGGGCCTTCCAGACACGTTCGGACTTTTCGGGATCGGTCACGACGGTATGTACCTTGTCGCAGAACAGGGGAAGGGGCTCGCCGGCGGTGAGCAGGGCTTCGGGAAAGGTCTTGCGGGCGTAGGCATCGAACAGGGCGGTGAGCAACCCTTCGAAGGTATGGTCGTAGAGGAAGACGGTCATGGGCGGACGGGTTAGGGGTTAATCCTGGAAATCGAAACTCAGCTGACGGTCGTCAGTCTTGCGGGCCGGATGGGGAAGGAGCAGCTTGCGTACGCCTGCGGGTCCGAGATCGAGGATGGTCTTGTCGGGCAGTTCGTGGCAGGTGATGAAATAGCGGGCTTTCTTGACCACGGCTCCCATGCGCTTGAGGTCGTAGAGGCCGATGCGGGAGAAGCGGCGCGAAAGGACGATGAGCCGTGCCGAGCGCACTCCGATGCCGGGGACGCGCAGCAGGGCTTCGTAGTCGGCCGTCAGGATGTTGACGGGGAAGAATTCCGGATGACGGAGGGCCCAGGCCAGCTTGGGATCGACTTCCAGATCGAGATCGGGGGAGGCATCGTCCACGAGTTCATCCACCCGGAACTGATAGAAGCGCAGGAGCCAGTCGGCCTGATAGAGGCGGTTCTCGCGCACCAGGGGCGGCTGTTTCAGGGCAGGCAGCCGCTTGTCGTAGGTGTTGACGGAGATGTATCCGGAGTAGTAGACACGCTTCATGGTGGGGCGCTGGTAGAGGGCCGATGACACGTTGAGGATGTCGCGGTCGGTTTCGGAAGTGGCGCCCACGATCATCTGGGTGCTTTGTCCGGCGGGGGCAAAGCGGGGTGCATGGCGGTGTTTCTTCCGTTCCTCGGCACTTTCAAGGGCGCCCTGCTGGATGTACAGCATCGGCTTGTAGACGCTCTGGTGGTCTTTCTCGGGAGCCAGCAGCTTGAGATTCTTTTCCGTCGGGATTTCCAGATTGACACTGAGGCGGTCGGCATAGCGTCCGGCCTGGCGCACCAGTTCCTCGCTGGCTCCGGGAATGCTCTTGAGGTGGATATATCCGTTGAAGCGGTGTACCTCACGCAGGTCTTTGGCCACGCGCACCAGGCGTTCCATGGTGTAGTCGGGATTGCGTACCACGCCGGAGCTGAGGAAAAGTCCTTCGATGTAGTTGCGGCGGTAGAACTCGATGGTGAGATCCACGAGTTCGGAGACCGAGAGAGTGGCCCGGGGAATGTCGTTGCTGACACGGTTGATGCAATAGGCACAGTCGTAGATGCAATAGTTGGTGAGCATGATCTTGAGCAGGGAAATGCAGCGTCCGTCTTCGGAGAAACTGTGGCAGATGCCCCATCCTCCCACGGTATTGCCGAGACCGTCTTTGCGGCTGTTCCGGCGCACGGTTCCGCTGGAAGCGCAGGAAACGTCGTATTTGGCCGATTCGGTCAGTATCTTCAGTTTCTGGATCACCTGTTCGTTCATCTTGCTGTGTATTTTTGATCAAAGGTAGAGAGAGTTTGCGACTTGTGCAAAATCTTTGGGGATTTTGTCGTACCTTTGCGGCCGGTTATTCAACGAGACAAATTTATGTGGTTATTACTGGCTTTCTGCTCAGCGGCGTTGCTGGGCTTTTATGACGTATTCAAGAAAAAATCGCTGGCAGGCAATGCGGTGCTTCCCGTGCTGGGACTGAACACCCTGTTTTCGAGTCTGATCTTCCTGCCGTTTATCCTGATTTCTCATTTCCGTCCGGAATGGTTGCAGCATACCCTGTTTTATGTGCCTGATGCGGGCTGGGAGGTGCACAAGTTTATCCTGGTGAAGTCGCTGATCGTGCTGTCGTCGTGGACGTTCGGCTATTTCGGCATGAAGCATCTGCCGCTGACCATTGTGGGGCCGATCAATGCCACCCGTCCGGTGATGACGCTGGTGGGAGCCTTGCTGATTTTCGGCGAGCGGCTGAACGTGTATCAGTGGATCGGTGTGCTGCTGGCCATCGGATCGTTTTTCCTGCTGAGCCGTTCGGGTAAGAAGGAGGGGATTGATTTCACCCACAACAAATGGATTGCCTTTATTGTGCTGGCGGCGGTGCTGGGTGCGGCAAGCGGGCTGTATGACAAGTACCTGATGAAGCAGTTCAACAACATGGTGATCCAGTCGTGGTATAACATCTATCAGTTTTTCCTGATGGGCGGGGTGCTGATGTTCCTGTGGTGGCCCAAACGCAAGACGAGTACGCCTTTCCACTGGAACTGGTGCATTCCGCTGATTTCCGTGTTTCTGTCGGCAGCGGACTTTGTCTATTTCTATGCCCTGAGCATGGAAGGGTCCATGATTTCCATTGTGTCGATGGTACGCCGGGGAAGCGTGATCGTGTCTTTCCTGTTCGGTGCGATGATTTTCCGCGAGAAGAATCTGCGGAGTAAGGCTATTGACCTGCTTCTGGTTCTGATCGGTATGTTCTTCCTCTATCTGGGAAGCGTACTGGGTTAAACATAATCCCTCTGTTCCGGTTCTGATGCTGTAAGTGTCAGTATGGGAACAGAGGGATCATTGTATCCGGGCCTGTTGCGCCGGTCAGGACGGATTATAAATCCTCCAGCACGATGGTATAGCCGCCGGTGAAGCTCTTTCCGGGAGCCAGATGCTGGATCCATTCACGGTCTTTCAGTTCGCCGCGGTAGCCTACGGTGTCGCAGCGTCCGTACCACGGTTCCAGGCATACGAAAGGCACGTCGGGGTGGACGGCACTGGGCGACCAGACAGCAGCGAGAGGCGTGTTGAACTCCAGGCTGAGGTAAGGCTTCCGGTTGCGGTCGAGTAAGGTCATTTTCCGGAGCTGGCTGTTGTCGAAGATATAGGTGTCGCATCCGAAGCTGTCGCTGGTGAGTTCCATGATGCCGTCGGGCAGGCGGAGCTCCTGATGTTCAGGCTTCACGCAGCCCTTTTCTGCCGGAGTGAGGTAATGAAGCAGGAGGTGCTTCTGTCCGAAGTCGAGGAATCCCCGCTGCTTGGTGTTCAGATCGAGGTCGCGGTAGTAGAAAGCCGGATGGCCTCCGATCTGGAAATGCATTTCGCGGTCGCCGGTGTTTTCCACATTCCAGATCACCTGAAGACGGTTGTCCCGCAGGCGGTATCCGATTTGCAGGATGAAGGGGAAGGGATAGAATTTCAGGGTATCTTCGTTGCTCTCCAGACTGAATACCAGAGAATTTTCTTCCTCGTAGGTCAGCTGGAACTCACAGTCGCGTGCGAATCCGTGCTGTCCCAGTTCGTAGGTTTCCCCCTCATGGTGGTACTGGTTGTTCCATAACCGTCCGACGATGGGGAACAACACCGGTGAGCGGCGTCCCCAGAAGCGTATGTCGCCTTGCCATAAATATTCATTTCCGTTGGCCATGATGCTGGCCAGTTCTGCTCCGTGGTCTGTGATCTGGACCGTAATTTTGTCATTCGAAAGTATTTTCATCAGATTTATTGTTTTATTTCTCTTGATTTTTCAAGAAGCTTGGTTTATGGCCTCAAAGGTAAGAGATTTTTTTTGGCTTATCTGCTGAAAATATATATTTTTGTGCGGAAACCTAAAAATGTGAAAATGAAATATCGCCATTGGTCCGGCTGGATTATATTACTGACTGTCCTGGCGGGGATAGCCGGATGTTCCAGGGCCGGACAAGACAGGAAGGGCAGGAATTTGGGAGTTTATGAGGCATTCATGCAGGAAATGGAGGATTCTCTGACAAAAGATCCTGCCGGAATATACAACAGGCTGGACAGTGCACTGGCTTCGGCTCCGGACAGCATGAGTTATTACCGGAACATGCTGCTGAAGGCGAAAGCACTGTTTTATACGGCTGAATTTGATTCGATGGTACCGTTGATGGACCGTGTGCGGGCATATTGCGACCGCAGCGACGACAATGCTGCCATCCAGGGACTGTATTGCCAGATTTATAATATGGAGGGAAACCTGTACGGACGGAAGTCGGAAATGGATTTGTCGGCAAAGGCTTTTGAGAAAGCCTACGCCTGTGGACTGGCTGCCGGAGAGCGTGAGAAGCTTCCTTATATCTGCATCAATCTGGCTGATGCGTATGTGCGCGGCGGCCATTTTGACCTCGGATCTTTCTGGTACAGACGCACGCTGTCTATGTTTGATTCGCTTCAGGTAGCTGAAAAAGACCGTTTCCCGGTTTATTACGGACTGGCTCAGGTAAGCATGGAACTGCGTAACTTTGACCGTTGTGACTATTATTTCAATCTGGCCGAGCGTTCGTTTGACCAGATGCGTCCGTATGAGAAGCATGTGTATCTGAACAACCGGGGCAACTCGTATTATTTCCGTCAGGATTATCCGACGGCACTGGGGTATTTCCGCCGTTCGCTGGCGCTGACCCAGAAATATCCCGACATGGAGTTTGAACGGAATCTGACCATGATCAATATGGGTGAGGTCTTTCTGCTGATGAACCAGACGGACTCTTCTGCCTATTATCTGAGCCGCTGTTATGACTTTTTCCGCCGGGTGAATAATCAGACTGCCTTGTATTACATTGATACGCAGTTGATTGAACTGGCACTGAAGCAGAAGAACCTGCCACTGGCACGGATGCGCCTGAAAAATGCCGTGAAGCCCGATTATGTGGAACCCAACATGGTGAATGTCCGGAACCGCTATCTGCAGCATTTTTATGAAGAAAGCGGGGACTTCCGGAAGGCTTATCATTATTTGCAGGAGAACGAACGGATTGATGACTCCATCCGCAGTGAGCGTGTGAAGATGCGTGCCGCGGAGATTGCACTGAAATACCGTCAGGACAGCACGCTGATGAAGAAGGAAATTTCCATTCAGCAGAAGGAAAACCAGCTGCTTCATCTGCATCAGTGGCTTTATGGACTTGTGGGCTGCATCTTGCTGCTGGGTACGGCTGCACTGGCTCTGTATCTGTATCGCCGGAGAAAGATCGACAAGGAACGCTGGAAACTGCAGACGGCCATTACTTCCCTGCGTCTGGAGAATATCCGTAACCGGATTTCGCCGCATTTCATCTTTAATGTGCTCAACCGGGAAGTGAGCGAACGGAAGGAAAACCCGGACAACACGAACCTGATGGGACTGATCAAGCTGATGCGGCGTAACCTGGAACTGACAGACAGTCTGGCCGTGACTCTGGCTGATGAACTGGATTTTGTCCATACGTACGTCAGTCTGGAGCAGAAGTCGCTGGGAGAGGAGTTCCGGTTTGAAGTCTCAACGGGTGATGTCGATCTGAATGTGGTACGTGTGCCTTCCATGCTGCTTCAGATTCCGGTGGAGAATGCCATCAAGCATGCTCTCCGCCTGAAGGAAGGCAAACGCAGACTGTGGATCAGGGTGATGCAGGAAGGAGAGAGAGTCGTAGCCACGGTGTGCGACAACGGAGGAGGCTACCGCCGGCAGAGTGTGAACCGGGGAACGGGAACCGGAATGAAGGTGATTACCCAGACCATTCAGCTGCTCAATTCATACAACCGGCAGTCTATTGTCATGACCATCAGCAATGTGCCGGTGGAAGACGGAGAAACAGGATGTGAAGTGCGTTTCACCATTCCTTTGCATTATTCTTACCGATTAACTAAATAACACTATGAATAAGATTTATCGAACAGTAATTATAGATGACGAAGAGAGTGCCATCGACAATCTCTGTCTGGCCTTGAAGCCATACGGACAGATTGTGGTGGAAGGGGTGGCACACAATGGAGCGGCAGGGCTGAAACTGATCGAAAAGGTACGCCCTGACCTGGTGTTTCAGGATGTGGAACTGCCCGATATGCTGGGCATGGAACTGGTTACCCGTGCCCGGAAGAAACTTGGAGTGAGCATGGAGGTCGTGTTCTATACAGCCTATAACAAATATATGATTGATGCTTTCCGCTCCTATGCTTTCGACTTTCTGCTGAAGCCGGTGGATTCGCAGGAACTGGAACTTGTGATCCGGCGTCTGGAAGAACGGGGAAAAGAGGTGGAAGCGGTCAAGGTACAAATGCCGGTGCCAACGGCTGAAAAACCGTTTATGATGGTGACTCCTACGGGTGACCTGCGTTTCCTGCATGCTTCGGAGATCGGTTATTTCCGTTATCTGTCGGGGCGGAAGCTGTGGGAAGTGGCATTGTCGGACGGAACTTTCCTGCCCCTGAAGCGGAATACGACGGCCGAACAGCTCTGTATTTATGACAAGTCGTTTGTGCAGGTACACCAGTCATATATCGTGAACATGAATTATCTGGTGATGGTTCAGGACAACCGCTGCATCATGTATCCGCCCTTCGACGGATGTGATGAACTGCTGGTTTCCAAGAAGTACAGGAAGGAAATGATGGATCGGTTTTATCAGCTTTAAGCCGGATGCTGATGATTGGTTACCGGAGCGGTTGCTTTTTTTGTCTGGTAGTGAAAAATGACCGCTTAGTTTATAAATTTGACCGGATAGTTATTGATTTAGTCTGTTTTATCCATTCTTTGTCAAAAAAATATTGCGGCTTTATAAGGGATTGCTTACTTTTGCAACGAGGTCGTTTCTGATGGAAATAGCTTTGGTCTTGTCTGTCTCTGTTTTTGAGCTATGGAAGTGGAAACGGCCTTTTTTATGTCCGTATGAATTAACCCATATTCGCTGTGAAGCGAATCTTTCCTCTATGTGATATAGGGGTGCTTATTTTATACAATAAACATTTTTTTGGTTGAGGGAGGTCACTCGCATTTGCGGGTGGCCTCTTTTTTCTGAAGACAAATACTTTTTGGCATATTTTTTAGAGATTCTGACCTTTGAAAGGACAGGATTTTTCCGGATATTTGTGAAAAACAAACTGCCGATACATGAAAATCAGATATTTACTGCTTCTGCTCCTTGCTGTTCTTTCTTTCAGAAACAGTTGCGCTCAGGAGTATCTGCCCCAGGTGGAATCCCGTTATTATGTCAGTGATTCCGTTACAATCTGGAAGCCGAAACCATTGCGGGCGGCGGGTGAGGTGATTGGAACTAACCTGGCTGTCTGGGCATTCGACCGCTTTATCGTCAATGAAAGCTGGGCCCGGATCAACGGGAAAACGATCAGGAACAATTTCAGACGCGGACTGATGTGGGACAGTGATCAGTTTACCACTAATTTGTTTTCCCATCCTTATCATGGCGGACTGTATTTTAATGCCGCACGCAGCAACGGACTGAATTTCTGGCAGTCCATTCCCTATGCAGCTGGCGGAAGCCTGATGTGGGAATTTTTCATGGAAACAGAGGCACCGTCTCCCAATGACATGCTGGCCACTACTTTCGGAGGGGTTGCACTGGGAGAGATAACTTTCCGGCTGTCCGATCTGTTCATTGACAACCGTACCAGCGGATGGGAACGTGCCGGGCGGGAACTGCTTGCTGGAATCATCTCGCCGATGCGGGCCATTAACCGGCTGATCACGGGGGAGGCCTGGAAACGGCGAAGTTATAAGGGGCGCAGCTATTCGAACGTTCCGGTCAATTTTGTAGTCAGTCTCGGTCCCCGTTTTCTGGCCGATGAGGAGAAGTCCAGGAAGGGATCTTCCAGTCTGCATGTGGACATGGCCCTGAATTACGGAAATCCTTTTGATGATGAACATTATACACCCTATGAATGGTTCCGTTTCAAAATGGGACTGGATGTGATCAACCAGCCGCTTATCAGTCAGGTGAATGCCATCGGTGCCTTGTGGGGAAAGAATGTATGGCAGCGGAAAAACCGTTCACTGATGATGGGAGTCTTCCAGCATTTTGATTATTACAACTCGGATATCAATGAGAAGAATGACCGGCTTGTTGCGCCTTACCGTATCTCGGAAGCTGCTGCTGTCGGCCTGGGCACCATCTATTACAAGAATCCGGAACCGGGAAAGAAGACCATGTTCTTTGGAGAACTGTATGCCAACGGAGTGGCATTGGGAGCCAGTCTTTCAGACTACATGAAGCTGGGCAAGAGGGATTATAACCTGGGAAGCGGATACAGCATCAAGGGAGGAGTAGGATGGATCTGCAACAGGCGGTTTGCTCTGCTGCTGAATCTGGAGAATTATCATATATTTACCTGGAAGGGGTATGATCCGGATCTGGACTGGAGTACGGTAGACGATCCGAATGCGCTGAATGTACAGGGAGACAGAAGCAATGCGCGACTGACGGTCGCTTCCGTCCAGCTGGCTTACCAGTTCGGGAAGCAGTGGAGTGTTGTTCTTTCCAACCGTTTCTTTAACCGGAAGACGAATTACAGATATTATGATGACGTGGACTATTCCACGTACGATCTGATGCTGAAAGTAGGGTACCGGTTGTAACCGGTACCCTTTGTGGTTTTTATTTATCCAGCGTGAGACTGGCCAGCGGTTCACCGTCAAGACGGTACACCGTGACGGTTCCGTTTTCGTAAGTGGCAAAGGTCGGTACGTTTCCTCCCTTGGGGAAGGTCACCGAACCCGTATTGCAGACCACGCCGTCTGCCTGACGTTCCAGTTTCCAGAGATGCGTATGTCCGTAGAAAAAGCAGTCGGTGACAGCCTTGGGACGTTTTTCTTCGTTGTAAATGTGTCCGTGGGTCAGGAAGAGACGTTTGCCGTTGTCTACCACGAGCGTATAGTCGGAAAGGATCGGGAAGTCCAGCAGCATCTGGTCCACTTCCGAGTCGCAGTTGCCGCGTATGGCAACGATTTCTCCGGCCATTGCGTTCAGCCGTTCGGCAATGCCTTTCGGGTCGAGTCCTTCGGGAAGACCGTTGCGCGGTCCGTAGTTCAGGATATCGCCCAGAATGCAGAGCAGGTCACACTGTTGTTCGCGGTAGAAAGCCAGCACTTTTTCCAGAGCAGGCAGGGATCCGTGGATATCGGATACGATCAGGTATTTCATATATAATCTTTATTAAAGTTATTCTTTCATGTCATTGATGTAAACGGTCTGCAGTGACGGCTGGTCTTTTTCGGTCCAGTAGCGGAAATACTCGATCTGGAATTCTCCTCCGTTGTCCTGGTCGGAAGGCAGTCCCCACCAGCTCGGGAAGGCTTCGCTGTCGAAATTGATGGTTTCGGGTGAATGCCAGAAATCGTTTTTCCGGTGACGTATTTCTTTTCCGTTGACGTACCACACCAGTTCATCACGTGTCCATTTCAGTCCGGCTGTGATCCACTGGTCAGCCCAGCGGCCTTCTGTCAGATGTTCCACGTGATCACTGATCTGCAGGTTCTGTTTCTTGAGGATGTAATGCGAAGTAGCGAAATAAATTTTTTCATAAGACGGAGCCGCATCGTTGCGTCCGCAGATCTCAAAAATGTCAATTTCTTCCTGTTTGATGGAATCCTGGGTGTACAGCCAGAATGCACTCGACAGGGCAGAGTTCATCGGCTTGCATTTGATTTCAAAGAATCCGTAGAGTACCTTTTTCTTGCTTTGTACCGCAGCCGTAGTAAAGGTATGGTAGCCTTCCGGAGCATCGGCCACATTCTCGCGCTTTCCGGTCAGGATCAGCTGTCCGTTTTCCACACGCACGTTTTCCTTACGGAACAGCGACGGCTGTCTGCCCAGCCAGGTCGGGTTGTGGTCGTACCATTTGGCCGTATCGAAGGGATCTTCAAATTCATCGCTGATCTGGGTGTTGTAAACCCAGTTTCCGCTGTTTCCTTCCATGCAGGGCTGTGGCCAGGTACTTTCCTGTTGGTTCACGTTTTCTGTGCAGGCACAGAATAATGCCATTGCAAAAGTTGGCAGTAAAAGCAGATTTTTCTTCATGATCATTTCTTTTTGATGCTGTATGTGTATATGTTTGACTAATCGAACAAAAGTACAAATAATAATTAATAAACTCAGTTTCGGCGAGATTTCTTTTGCAGTCAGAAATATTATTCGTAGTTTTGCGAACAACAAACGAAAAGAGAAAAGAAAGATGATCCAAAAGAAGTATTCGGAAGAGCAGGAGCGGATGGCCCGCTTTGCCAAGGCAATGGGACATCCGGCGCGTATGGCTATCCTTCAGTTTCTGGCCCGTCAGGAAAGCTGTTTCTTCGGCGATATCCACGAGGAACTGCCCATAGCCAAGGCTACCGTTTCGCAGCATCTGAAAGAGCTGAAGGATGCCGGACTGATTCAGGGGGAGATTGAAGCTCCGAAAGTGAAATACTGCATTAATAGAGAGAACTGGGAAATCGCCAGACGGATGTTTGCTGATTTCTTCGGTCAGTCTCTCTGCAAGAAAGAAGGGTGCTGCCGTTAAGCCCCTTTTTTATGCTGCATGTTCGTAGTTTGGCGAATTACTAATAAGGTGAATTATTAATCATAAAATATAGATAAACGTATGAAGAATGTATGGTTTTTAGGACTGGTCTGCCTGCTTCTGGTTTCTTGTGGAAGCGGTGGAAAGGAAAAATCCGGATCTGAAGATCGGGTATGTGCCTGTGCCACCTGCATAGCCATTGAGCGCAACACGCGTGAGGTGCTGGAGAAGGAGTTTGCTTTCGGCAATGCCCGCAAGTCGCCTGATACGTTCAAAGCCGGATTGGTGAAAACGGTCAGCGGAATGCTGAAGTAAGTACGGGGAAGCGTATGGATTGGTTACAGACATGGCTGGACAACAGTTCCACGCCTCTTCTGACTGCGTTTCTGCTGGGCTTGCTTACGGCTCTTTCTCCCTGTCCGCTGGCCACGAACATTGCAGCGGTGTGTTCTATTTCGGTATGCTGATCCCTCTGTCGGCTTCCGTGACAGCCGGTTATCTGTTGCCGGCCGTATTTGCCGTAGCCACGGCGATACCGGTGCTTGCCGTTGCCTGGATACTGGCTTTCAGTGTGCAGCAGATGGGCAGTTTCTACGGCAAGATGCAGAAGGTGCAGAAATGGATGAATCTCCTTGTGGGAGTCGTATTTATTCTCATCGGCATCTATTATTGTTGGATAATATATGTATAAACAAGATTAATAACTGATTAAATTTTTGGAAAGATGGAAATTAAAGTATTGGGACCGGGTTGCAGCAGATGCAAGACAACCTATCAGGTGATTGAGAAAGTGATCAGGGAAAACAATCTGGACGTGAAACTGACCAAGGTGGACGATCTGATGGAAATGATGAAGTATAACATCATGACCACTCCTGCCGTAGTCGTGGATGAAGTGGTGAAGATGAAAGGACAGGTGCCCACGGAAAGTGACGTGAAGAAACTTCTGGGAATCTGAAAACGCAGGTAGTGACATGATACAAGATTTTGCAGACTGGCTGGTCTACGGGATTTTCGGGCTGAATGCCGGAACTCCCCTGGGCACGGCTGTGAACTTTTTCTTCTACGACACGGTCAAGATTCTGATCCTGTTGTTCTTCATCAGTGTACTGATGGGCATTGTCAATGCCTATTTCCCGATCGAACGCTTGCGCAACTATCTGGTTACGCACCGGATGTACGGGTTGCAGTATCTGCTGGCGGCTCTGTTCGGAGCCATCACCCCGTTCTGCTCCTGCTCGTCCATTCCGCTGTTTATCGGGTTTGTGAAAGGAGGGATTCCCCTGGGAGTGACCTTTGCCTTTCTGATCACCTCGCCGCTGGTCAACGAAGTGGCGGTGGCCATGTTCCTCGGATCGTTCGGACTGAAAGTGACTCTTATCTATGTCGTCAGCGGCATCCTGCTGGGAGTGATCGGCGGTTTCGTGCTGGGACGGATGAGGCTGGCCCCTTATCTCAGCGACTGGGTGAAACAGATTCAGGCACACTCGTCGGCTCAGGCAGATGAGTGGGAGAAAGATCACACCACCTTTATCCGCCGGTTGCCTGCCATTGTCCGTGATGCCTGGCGGATTGTCCGCGGCGTACTGGTGTATATTCTGATCGGTATCGGCATCGGAGCCTTCATGCACGGCTTTGTGCCCGAAGGATTTTTTGAGCAGTACATGTCGAAGGACAACTGGCTGGCCGTTCCCCTGTCGGTTCTTCTGGCCGTACCGATGTATGCCAATGCAGCCGGTATCGTGCCCGTCATCGAGGTGTTTGTAGCCAAAGGGATTCCGATGGGTACGGCAATTGCCTTTATGATGGCGGTGGTGGGACTGTCACTGCCCGAAGCCACATTGCTCAAGAAGGTGATGACCTGGCGTCTTATCGGGATCTTTTTCGGTACGGTAGCCTTTTTCATCATCCTGTCGGGCTATCTGTTCAATTTCATATTATAACCCTTTACAAGACTTATAGCGTTATGAAAATTTTGATACTTTGCACGGGAAACAGTTGCCGCAGCCAGATGGCTCATGGTTTCCTGCAATCGTTTGACGCCTCGCTGGAGGTGTATTCCGGCGGAACGGAACCGGCCGCACAGGTCAATCCCAAGGCCGTGGAAGTGATGAAGGAAGCAGGGATCGACATCAGCAGCCATACTCCGGTCAGTGTCCGTACCTATCTGGATCAGGCTTGGGATTACGTCATTACCGTGTGCGGGGGAGCCAACGAGAGCTGTCCGGCGTTTACGGGGAAGGTAGGCAAGCGCCTTCATATCGGTTTCGATGACCCTTCGCATGCCACAGGAACGCCCGAGTTTATCGAGGCTGAGTTCCGCCGCGTACGCGATGAGATCCGTGAGCGTTTCCATAGTTTTTATCTCTCGGAACTCTGCAGAAAGTAAAGATTATTCAGAGGAAAATTACCGGTCCGCATGATGTACCCGAACAGGTGTACCGTGCGGACCGTTTGATTACAGGCTCTTGCGCGGATCTTATGCTGCCTTTGCGCGGAATTTATGCGGTCAATCGGGCCGGATTATGCATTCGTTACGCAGCAATTATGCGGTCGATCGGGCTGGATCGTGCGGTCGTTGTGCGGGAATTATGCGGTCTTTGCGGTAATGATACTGTCTCAGAACTCATCAATGGTTGCATTGACAAAGTCAAGGAAGGGCTTCATGATCTCAAACATTCCGGCTGTGCGTTCCAGCCAGTCGGGAGCCGTGAAAAAGTCCTCCGGGACAGGGTGACAGCAGGAGTAATCCTTGCAGCGGATGTATTCAGGGTAGGGGAAGTCCTTGGGAAATCCCTTGGGGATGGTTTTCACCCGTGTTTCTCCCAGTACGGGAAACAGGCTGTGGAACGGATCGCTGCCCACGATGCGGTGGAAAGTTTCCGGTTGTTCGCAGATGCTCTGGCGTACGGCACGCAGGACGTCCGACGGCAGGCAGTAGGCTCCTCCGGCTACCAGACAGCCTTCCGGTTCCAGGTGCATGTAGTATCCGCCATGGTTGGACTTTTTGCCCCGGGCATTGATGTAGGCTCCGAAATGGCGTTTGTAGGGAGACTTGTCGGGAGAAAAGCGGGTGTCGCGGTAGAACCGGTAGGTGCAGTCGGCCACCGTCAGATATTGCACGGACGGGTCGAATGCGGCAATGCGCACGATCAGGTCGTGTACCATGCTTTCGAAAGCAGTACGTGCCTCGTCGTAGAGGTCGCGGTGCTCGTGAAACCATTCGCGGTTGTTGTTGACGGCGATCTGTCGCAGATATTGCAGGCAGATTTCTGCCCGTTTATCGGAAGGGATATGCTGGCTCATAAGAATCATCAGTTTACAATTTGGTTCGGTCTGCAAAAGTAGCAAGTTTTTCTTTTGCTGTCTGGAGAAAATTCCATAAATTGCGGCATCAAAATTATTCGCTATGAGAAATAAAATGTTAACCGGGTGTCTGTCGGGTATATTTTGTCTATGGGGATGTACTTCCGCTCCTCAGTTTGATTATGGTTCAATGGGCGGAGAGTCAAAAGTACTGGAGCTTGCAGTCTCTGATTTGAAGAAATATGTGTCGGATGCCGGTAATCGGGAGAAAGTTTTTGAGTTTGAAGTAACTGACAGTTTGCCGGAGGGTGAATTCGGCTTTTCCTGTGACGGAAAAGGTAAGGTCATCTTCCGTGCAGGAGATGCGATGGGGGTAACACATGCCGTCTATACTTATTTGGAAAAGATGGGCTATCTGTTTGACCTGACGGGGACCTCCGTCCCTGAACATTGGGCGAAGGCCATGACGGAACCTTTTGACACCTTGATAAAACCGGACATCAGGTGGCGAGGAATCCGCCAGCATGTCAATTTTCCGATGGACATCTCTTCTTATACCCTGGAGGATGCCAAGGAGTATATTGACCGGCTGGTGCGCATGCGTTTTAATAAGCTGACGATCCACAGTTATCCGGGGCAATGGTATGAAACTTATTTTGGAGACAGTCTGTCTCTGGCCGGAAATTATTTCTACGGAAACAAGCATGTGATGTACGACAATGCTTTTCTGCAAGAGAAGATCAAGGATAATGATTCCCTGTTCTGTATTCCCGAGGCTGAACGGCTGAAGGACAATCCGCAGGCCAACAGTAAATTTGCCTTGTCATGGATGAAGGCACTGATTGATCACGCCAAAAGCCGGGGACTTTATGTCCAGTTTTCGTTTGAACCCCGGGTGACAACGGTCGAGCAGACTGTCGCTACGGTGAATGATCTGCTGAAAACGTATCCGGACATTGATGCGCTTGAACTGATAACCGAAGAAACCGGAGGATGGGGAGCCGGGTGTACAAGGAAAGAGACTGAGGCGACCTTGAACCGTTTTTTTGAAAAGCCGGTCGCAACAGACTCTGCTGTAACTGCTCCGATTCAGGACAAGCAGTCCGACCTGAATACCCTGTACATGCAGATTGGCATTATTTCGAAGGCTATCAGGCAGCTGAATCAGGGCGGAGCTGGACATCCCGAATTCAAACTCGGAATTTACAGTTCGATTACTCCTTATACGAAAGGGGCTTACCGGCTGGCCCGTCTGGCACTTCCGGAAACGAAAATCTGTCTGATGTCTTCACATGGCAGTGAGGGTACTGCCCAGGCGCTTCCCTCTGTCGTTGTTTCTCCGCAAGACCGGAAAATGACGGAAATATATTCCTGGATCGAGTTTGACGGACTAATGTATTTATATCAGAATTCCATAGGCGGTAATGAAAAGATGATGCAATGGCTGTCTGAGTCTTCTGATTGCGGAGTTTCATCTGTTCTTTTCAATCATTGGCGTACTGCGGAGAGCAGGACTTCTGCCCGTTTTGTGGCTGAGGCTACGCTGGATGGCGGGCTTTCGGCAGAACGTTTCTACCGGAATTACGCAGACCGTCTGTCCATTGCCGATAAGGACCGGTTGATGGAGGCCATGCAGCTGGTGAACCGTGCGGATGTTTTTGCCACAACGAATTTGGGAAATATCGGTTTTTGCTGGATGGGAGCCTGGGGGAACGGAGGTTCTTACACCTGGATGAGCAAGGATAACATTGACCATGCCAGAAAAATGTATCTCGATGCCGGCAATCTGCTGAAAGAGATTCTGGAAAAAACGGAAAAGGGAACCGAGGCATACCATTATCTGGCCTTTGTATGCAACCGGGTGCTTTGTTCCGTGCTTTATCTGGACGCTTTCCGGGAGGCCGTGAATATTCAGCGTTTCAACGGACAGGATCAGACGGAGGACTCGCAGGCACAGATCAGGGAAATCTGTGACAAGGCTTTGCTTATCTTCGATCAGTATATGGCCAAACACGCTGAAATGCTGGAAGACAGGGGGTGCGAGGGGACTCTGGTAAGTGTATGGAATTCTCCGATCAGAGGCCTGAAAATTTATAGATCCCGGTTGGGGGGCGTTCCTATGGACGGTCCTTCTTCTTTGGATGCGGTTGATGCACCTCCCTTACCTATTGTATATGAATAAGAACGGGTGAAAAACTTCAATTACGTATGAAAACATATAAATATTCTTTGGGGAGTACATTGTGCGGAATGTGCCTGCTGCCGTTGCTGACAGCTTGTGGGGGGACAGAAACCGGTGGCACACCGGAGCAGAAGGCGGTTATCTCGGCAGAGGTCCGTCCGTTGAACCCGATTGTGCCGGAAGGGGTGTACATTGCAGATCCGGAAGTGCGTCAGATGCCCGACGGACGGATCTATGTCTATGGTTCAAAAGATGAACCGGGTACGGCCTGGTGCTCGCCCCGGTATAATGTCCTTTCTTCGTCCGATCTCGTGAACTGGGATATGGAGCAGATTTCTTTTGCGACTCAAGGCATGGGCAAACAGACTGCCTATTCCGAAGAAATCCTGTATGCACCGGACTGCATTCATCACAACGGCCGCTATTACCTGTATTATTGTCTGACGGATGACAGCGAAGGCGTAGCGGTGGCCGATTCTCCTTACGGCCCGTTTAAGAACGGGAAAAAGATTGAGGGAATTCAGGGGATCGATCCTTCTGTCTTTATTGATGACGACGGACAGGCTTACCTCTTTTGGGGGCAGTGGCACGCCCGGGGAGCAAAGCTGAATAAGGAGATGAATGCCATTGAAGGTGAGATTCACGACAGTCTTCTGACTTACGATAAGCATTGTTTCAATGAAGGCAGTTCCGTGAGAAAGCGGAACGGCATTTATTATTTTGTCTATGGCAGCCATTCACAGCACGGGGAGTCCAACTGTGCAACCCTGGACTATGCTACGGCCACTTCTCCTTTCGGTCCTTACACCTATCGGGGAGTAATCATCGATAACTGGGGAAGCGGACGCAATCTGGTGAACAATCACGGTTGCATTACGGAGATTAACGGACAATGGTATATTGCTTATCACCGTCCCACGCATGCCTCTTCGTCCATGAGAAAGGCCTGTCTGGAACCCATAACCTTCAATGAGGACGGTACGATACAGCAGGTAGAGATGACTACCCAGGGAGCAGGCGGACCGATGTCGCCGGCTTTGCGGATGGAAGCCTACCGGGCCTGTCTGCTTTCGGGAAATGTATATCCGACGGTGCGCCGTCCTGAAAACGATGTGCCGTTGGAATATCTGACCGGCATCCGGGATGGAGATTGTGCTTACTGGAAGTACTATGATTTTGATCAGGCAGAGGTGAACCGCTTCATTTGCAAGACATGGGATAAGAATCTTTCCGCACAGATTGAAATCCGCCTGGATAATCCGGATGGTGAACTTCTGGGCACTTGCCCGCTGAAGCCGAACAACGGGGAAACGGCTTATGCCATTCACGAAACAGCAATAAAGACCCCGAAAGGAAAGCATGCCCTGGTTCTTGTCTTTAAAGGAGACAGGGGAGGAGATCCCGGACAGGATTTGATGAACCTGGAATGGTTTACATTTACGAAAAACTGATTGACAATAAATTTAATACTAACGGAACAAAATGAAAGTAATACAGATTTTAGGAAGCCTGGCGGCTTTGCTGCTGTGCTTCGCTTGTGGAGATGGAACTCTTCAGCAGGAACCGGTCAGACGGTCCGGACAGGCTGATGTCGTTTCTCTCGATGATGACTGGCGTTTCATCAGATACGGTCTGCAGGCCGATGGAACAAGGGTAGAAGAGCCGGCCGGTATGTTTGAAACAGGTGTGGATGATTCGGGCTGGGAAAAGCTGGATGTACCGCATGATTTTGCCATTACCGGACCGTTCCGGATGGACTTGTCAGGCAATACCGGAAGACTTCCTTATCAGGGAATCGGCTGGTACCGGAAAACATTTACGGTGGACAAGGCCGATCAGGGAAAACGTTTTTATGTGGATTTTGACGGCGTGATGGCATACGCCAAGGTATGGCTGAACGGAGAGTATGTAGGTACGTGGCCTTATGGCTATAATTCATTCCGTCTGGATCTGACTCCCTTTATCAAGGTGGGTGAGCCTAATGTGCTGGCTGTACGGACTGACACGGAGAAATGGGAATCCCGCTGGTATCCGGGGGCCGGTATCTACCGCCATGTGTGGCTGGTGAAGACTGGACAGGTGCATGTGAAACATTGGGGAACCAAGATGGAAGCGGAGAACCTGACGGCCCGGACGGCAGATCTGCATTTCACGGTGGAAGTGGAAAACCATCTGGACGAGGCAGCAAAGGCTGTGGTGAAGACTTCGGTCTATGAACTGGATTCGCTGGACTGCCTGGGCAAGCGGGTACTGCGCTTTGACGATCAGACCCTGGAGCTGCCTTCGCAGGGAAGCGGGAAGGTTGATATGCAGAAGACACTGGACGACTGCAAGCGCTGGGACATCGAATCGCCCAACCGCTACATGGCTTGCGTGACGGTACAGGTGGACGGCAAGGAGACCGACCGTTACTACACGCCGTTTGGAGTACGCGAAATCAGTGTTTCACGCGAAGGCTTTTTTCTGAACGGGCGCCGCGTAGAGATCAAGGGTGTCTGCAATCATCACGACTTGGGTGCACTGGGTGCAGCATTCAATATGAGTGCCCTGGAACGTCAGTTCCGCATCATGCAGGAAATGGGCTGCAATTCCATCCGTACCTCTCATAATCCTCCTGCTCCCGAGGTTCTGGAACTGGCTGATAAAAAGGGCATCCTGATCATGGACGAAGCCTTCGATGCCTGGGCCAGCGGCAAACGTGAATGGGATTACAACAAGCTGTATGAGGAATGGCACAGAAAAGACCTGGAGGCTCTGGTACGCCGTGACTGGAATCATCCTTCCGTCGTATTCTGGTCAATCGGAAATGAAGTCATGGAACAGCAGAATGTAGAAATGACGAAACATCTGGTGGATATTGTCAAGTCACTGGACAAGACCCGTCCTGTGACAAACGGATATAATGATCCGAATGGCGGACGGGCTTCGGGAGCCAGTATGGCTCTGGACGTGATGGGTGTCAATTATTTCTTCTATGAACAGGCCAGATGGGATGCTGATGAACGCTATAAGAACAAGCCGACAATCGGTACGGAAACTTCTTCCTGCCTGAGCACACGTGGCGTTTATTTTATGGGAGATACGCTCCGCAAGGATTATCAGATCACTTCGTATGATAAGGATGCTCCAGGCTGGGGCTGTACTCCTGACCGGCAGTTTGCTACGAACTTCCAGTTCCCGCATCTGCTGGGCGAATATGTCTGGACAGGCTTTGACTATCTGGGTGAACCGACTCCGTTCAATTCCGACAATACCAACCTGCTGAATTTCCGGACAGACCCGTCGAAGCGGGCTGAGCTGGAGAAGCAGCTGGCAGAACTGGAACGCACGCAACCGCCTTCTCGCAGCAGTTATTTCGGCATTGTCGATCTGGCCGGTTTCCCTAAAGACCGTTATTATCTGTATCAGTCGCATTGGCGTCCGGATCTTCCGATGGCACATATCCTGCCTCACTGGAACTGGGAAGGCCGTGAGGGACAGATCATACCGGTACATGTCTATACTTCGGGAACGGAGGCCGAGCTGTTTGTCAATGGCAAGAGCTATGGCCGCAAGGTGAAAGAAACAGGCAAGGATTTCCGTCTGGTATGGGACAGTGTTGTCTATCAGCCGGGCTGTGTGAAAGTTGTTGCCTACAAGGACGGAAAACAATGGGCGGAAGATGAGGTACAGACCACAGGCAAGGCTCAGAAGATCCGGTTGTCGGCAGACCGTTCTTCCGTTGCAGGCAGTGAAGACGAACTGGCTTTCGTAACCGTGACAATCGTGGATGGCTCCGGACGGAAAGTACCGACCGCCTGTTTGCCACTGAAAGTAGAAGTGACAGGCTGTGGTGAACTGGTCGCTACGGATAATGGTGATCCGACCTCTTTCACTCCCTTCCAGAGTGCCGGACGGGAATCGTTCAACGGTCTGGCATTGGCCATTGTCCGCGGCAAGAAGGGAGCTGCGGGAAAAATGCAGGTACAGGTAAGTGGAGCCGGTCTGGAATCTGCTTCGCTGGAAATTGAAGTGAAATAGCAGGAATGATCTTATGAAAAGCAGAATATCGATGATTGTAGCCGGACTACTGGTGGCTGGTATGGCTATGGCACAACAGGCGGAAATAGACAGATACAATGTAGAGTGGGATACTCCTTCTGAAAATTCGGCAGGATCAATGCCGTTGGGGAATGGAGAACTCGGGGCTAATCTTTGGGTAGAGAAGAATGGAGACTTGTTGTTCTATCTCTCCCGGACAGATGCCATCAGTGAGGCAAATCGGTTGATGAAGATGGGACGGGTGCGGGTTTCCCTGTCACCGAATCCCTTTCGGGAAGGGTTGCCGTTTTCACAGCAACTGGTGCTGAAGGACGGAGCGATTTATGTCACAGCCGGGAAAGACGGAGAAGCTGTGAAATTCAGTTTCTATATGGATCCGGATCAGGAAACGGCCTATCTGCAAATGAAGGGGGATGTTCCCTATCAGGTGAAGGTGACGGCTGAGTCCTGGAGAAAAGAACCCCACGTGATCACAAAGGGCGAAGCGCCTTCTGCCTGGTTGAACGAAATGCCTTCCTGGGTGCATATCGAAGAATCGGCTGATGTTTTTCAGCCGGAAGGGAAGGACATTGTGTGGTATCATCAGAACGAAAGCTCGGTATATGACCTGATCATAAAACACCAGAAAAAAGAAGCTGTCGCTGCCAATTTCCCGGATCCGGTCAGAAACCGTATCTGGGGAGTAGACATGTCGTCCAAAGGGTTGGAGAAAGTGAATGATTCCACGTTTCAGTCTCCGAAAGGCATCCGCCAGTGTGAGTTGAAGCTGGTCACTCATTCTGCACAGTCGGCATCGGTTGCAGAGTGGAAAAAGGAAGTGAACCGACAGGCCCGGAAGACTTCTGCAGAAAAAGCATTGCAGGCGAGCCGGAACTGGTGGACTGATTTCTGGAAGCAAAGCTATATTTATGTGGACATACCTGAAGATCCGGATTTTGCTTATCGGCTGACCCAGAGCTATATTCTCCAGCGATATATGCTGGCCGGAAGCGGACGGGGGAATTTCCCGGTCAAGTTTAACGGCTCGATTTTCACTACTGATCCGAAGTTTACGAGAGCATCTGCGGATTATTCTCCGGACTACCGTAACTGGGGAAATGATTTCTGGTGGCAGAATACACGTTTGCCGTACTATGCCATGCTGGCAAATGGTGATTTCGATCAGATGCAGGCTCTTTTTGATTTCTATCTGAGCCGGATGTCTGCATTCCGGACATTGGCAGCCAAATATTATCAGGCAAAAGGTGCGTTTATTCCGGAAACGGTGACTGTTTTCGGAACCTATGCAAATGGCGATTATGGCTGGGAGCGGGAAGGCCATTCACCGAATGAAGTATTGAACATCTATATCCGTCACATCTGGGTTCAGGGCCTGGAGCTGAGCAAACTGATGCTGGATTATGCTTCTTACAGTGGTGATGAGGCCTTTTTGCGGGAAAAGGCATTGCCGGCTATCAAAGAGTTTATACTCTATTTTGATTCACGTTTCCGGAACGGACAGGGAAAGATCCATATCACACCGACCCAGTCAGTGGAAACATACTGGTATGGGGTGGAGAATGACATGCCGTCAGTGGCCGGTCTGCACTATGTACTGGGAGCATTGGAGAAACTGCCGTCTCATCTTTTGCCGGAACCGGACCGTCAGTATTACCTGCAGCTGAAGAAAGATTTGCCCGGACTGCCTCAGAAGCGGATTGCTCAGGGAGATATTTTCCTTCCGGCAGAAGTATTTTTGGAGCTTCGCACGAATGTGGAAAATCCGGAACTGTATGCGGTCTTTCCGTTCGGACTGGCAAACTTCTCGAATGAGTTGTGTCAGACGGGGATCCGTACGTTCCGATACCGGAATTTTGACAGCTGGTATGGCTGGGGACAGGACGGACAGGAAGCTGCAATTCTGGGACTGGTAGATGAGGCTGCGGAGATGCTGCGGAAAAAGGTCGGGAACACCAATCCCAACCACCGTTTTCTGGCCATGTGGGGACCTAATTATGACTGGGTGCCGGATCAGGATCACGGAAGCAATCTGATGCTTACCTTGCAGAATATGGTTTTGCAGAGTTATGACAAGGCATATTTGCTGCCTTGCTGGCCTGAAAACTGGAATGTATCATTTAAGTTGTATACATCACGGGAAACCCAAATCGAGGGACAGTATAAAGAGGGACGTCTGACATTCACTCGGCAGGGAGATATGGAAGTCGTTGAGGCAAATAAACGGTAAAAACGGATGAATCTATGAAACACAGATCTGTATATCGGCTGAAACTGGCCGTCTGTATGTTATTGACGGCCACTGGGGGAGTGAAAGCCCAGGAACTGATCCCCTATAAGAATCCGGATCTTCCGGTAGAGGTTCGAGTGAAGGACTTGTTGCAGCGGATGACGCTGGAGGAGAAGGTGGATCAGTTGAACATGAAAAGTCTGAATGCCTTGCAGACAGACAATGCCGGGCAGGTAACGGACAGCTCTCTGGTCCGGCTCTTTCGGGGCCGGAGCATCGGTTGCCTGGAAAGCCCTTTTGTGGAATATCATAAGGTGGCCCTCTACGCTGAGGCTGCTGATCATTATTTACGGACACAGACCCGTTTGGGGATTCCGGCCATACAGATCGCAGAATGTCTGCATGGGCAGATGGCTTTGGGTACGACAATCTTTCCGCAGGCAATAGGTCTGGGGTCCACCTGGAATCCGGAGCTGATCAGGCAGATGGCTTCGGCAATTGCGGCAGAGGCATCCCTGTCGGGAGTTGACCAGGCACTCTCGCCGTTGTTTGATCTGGCACGTGATCCGCGCTATGGCCGGGTGGAAGAATGTTACGGAGAAGATCCCTGGCTGGTGAAAGAAATGGGAGTTGCTTTTGTGACGGGTATGCAGGGAGAAGCCAGCCAGACCCGGTCAGGGATAGCGGAAGGAAAACTGGCTTGTACGGCCAAGCATTTTGTCGCTTACTCGGTACCGGAGGCAGGAATCAATCTGGCTCCCTCGCTGGTGGGAGAACGGACTCTGCGTGAATTGCATTTGGTGCCGTTTAAGGCTGCGGTCCAGGAAGCCAATGTATATAGTCTGATGCCCGGATATCATGAAGTGGATGGAATTCCGGTTCATGCCAGTCATTGGCTGCTGACGGACGTGTTGCGGAAGGAATGGGGATTTGGCGGTTATGTCTTTTCGGATTATGGAGCCGTGGGCATGCTGGATAATTTCCATTACACGGCGGCAGATCCGTCCGAGTCGGCTGTTCAGGCCCTGACCGCTGGAGTTGATCTGGAAGCACCGGGAAGTTATGCCTATGGACATCTGGAAAATCTGGTCAGGGAAGGAAAAGTGCCGGAAGCCCTGGTGGATTCGGCGGTCGTCCGTATTTTGCGGGTGAAGTTCAAGCTGGGACTGTTTGAACGGCCTTTCCATTATTCGGAGAAGAAAGCGAAAGCTGTCGTACACCGGCAGGAACATGTAGATCTGGCTCAACGGATAGCCGAAGAGTCTGTGGTTTTGTTGAAGAACCAGGACCGCACACTTCCTCTGGTCAGGAACAGACTGAAGCGTATTGCTGTGATCGGGCCGAATGCCGATAAAGTGCAGTTTGGTGATTACAGTATCACGAAGAACAATGACTATGGGGTAACTGTACTGGAAGGCATCAGGCGGTATGCCGGCAAGGAAGTGGAAGTCAGCTATGCGGAAGGTTGCGGCATTACCTCCTTGTCGAAAGACGGTTTTGCAGAAGCAGCCCGTCTGGCCCGGGAAAGTGATGTCGTTGTACTGGTACTTGGAGGCACCAGTGTCATTTATTCAGGAATTGGCTGGGGAGATGCCAATTCGAAGGAAGTCAATACATGCGGTGAAGGCTATGACCGGAATGAACTGAATTTTCCCGGAGTACAGGCCGAGTTGCTGGATCTCGTATCCGGTCAGGGGAAGCCGGTGGTACTGGTCATGCTGAACGGCCGTCCTTATACCATTCCCGAAGAGGTGAAAAAGGTGGATGCCGTGTTGGAAGCCTGGTATCCGGGTGAAAAGGGAGGAGATGCGATTTCCCGGATCCTGTTTGGAGAAGTTAATCCTTCCGGACGTTTGTCTGTGACATTTCCCCCGACCACCGGACATATCTCCATGTATGCAAATCACAAGCCTTCAGGCAAAGGATATTACCGGCAGCGGGGTACTCCGCAGAAGCCCGGCCGCGATTATGTCTTTTCCTCACCGGATCCTTTGTTTTGCCTGGGATATGGCTTGAGTTATACGACTTTTGAGTATAGCCAACTGGAGATACAGAATCACATGGCATCGAAAGGGGAGGTACTGGTGAGCTGTATGCTGAAGAATACAGGAGATGTAAAGGGTGCGGAAGTGGTGCAGCTTTATGTCCGTGACAAGATCAGCAGTGTGACAACTCCGGTGAAGGCTTTGAGAGGCTTTTCCAAGGTTGAACTGAATCCCGGAGAAAGCAGGAAGGTTACGCTGGTGCTGAAGAAGGATGATCTGAAGCTGTGGAATGCAGCGATGGATTTTGTACTGGAACCGGGAGATTTTGAAGTCTTTGTCGGTGCATCCGTAGAGGATATCCGGCTGAAGGGGAATTTTAAGGTGGAATGAGACTGTTTGCTGATCGAACAGAATGTAGTGAAATAGATTTTTGTACATTTGCAATGGTAATTTTAAAGAAACAAGACCATGAATATCGTATTGCTGGAATCACTCGGCATTTCTCCGGAAAGGCTGAGTGAATATGCCCGTCCGCTGGTTGAGGCCGGGCATACTTTTAACGCTTATCCCCGGGATTTGGACATACAGGTACAGATAGAGCGTGCCCGCGAGGCAGATGTGATCATCATAGCCAATATGCCGTTGCGGGGAGAGGTAATCCGTGCCTGCAAGCATCTGAAATTTATTGATGTAGCGTTCACGGGAGTCGATCATGTGGATCTGGATGCTGCCCGTGAATGTGGAGTGAAGGTGAGCAATGCTGCCGGTTATTCCACTCAGGCAGTAGCCGAGCTGGCCCTTTGCATGATGTTGTCACTGTTGCGGAACGTGCCGCAGGTGGCCGGCCGTTGCCGTCAGGGAAAGACCAAAGACGGTCTGGTCGGCTGTGAACTGCGCGGCAAGACTGTGGGAATCGTCGGTGCAGGAGCCATCGGAACACGTACGGCTGAACTGTGCAAGGCTTTTGGCTGCCGGGTGCTGGGCAACAAACGCCATCTGACCGGCAAGGAACCTTCCTTTATTGAGTTTATGCCGTTGGAAGAACTTCTGTCCCAGTCCGACATCGTTTCCCTCCACTGTCCGCTGACTGCCGAAACCCGTCAGCTGATTAATGCAGACCGTCTGGGAATGATGAAACAGGGCGCTTATCTGATCAATACGGCCCGTGGGGGAGTGGTTGACTCCGCAGCTCTGGCTGAAGCCTTGAAGAACGGTCATCTGGCCGGTGCCGGAATCGATGTGTTCGAAACTGAACCCCCGCTTGACCCGGCCCATCCGCTGCTTCAGGCACCGAATGTACTGGCCACTCCGCATGTCGCATTTGCATCTGAAGAGTCGATGGAAGCCCGTGCTGCGATCGTGTTCAGCAACCTTTCCAACTGGATGGACGGGAAGCAGGAGAATGTGATTCTTTGAATTTTTTTATTTCCTTGCATTGTAGACCAATATTTCGCTTATCTGTATGGAGACTCCCTGCTGGGGATTAAGCCATTTGAAAGCGATGGTATGTTTCCCTTCCGTCAACCGGTATTTCCAGAACAGCTCGTAACGCCGTTTGGCGAAGGAAGCAGGCAGCTGGGCGGTTTCGGCCAGCTGCCCGTCAATGTACAGTTCGACTTCGGCCACATATTCTTCGTCGGATGCATTGACATTTCCTCTGATCACGACACCGTTTCCGTTAAATTCCAGTTCCTGAATATCGGTGATCTTTTTATTGATCCCCCGTTTCCCGGTAGGATACATTCCTTCGAAAGCTTTTTCGTATTGTACAGCAACCGGTTGCTGGCATTGGATGGTTACCAGATCTCCTTCAACTGTTCCTCCGTTTTTCTCGATCATTTGCAGAGCCTGACCGAAACTCAGCTGATAAGCCTTGTTCAGAGAAATATCGGTATAGGCAAAATTCCTGTCCTCAACTTCTTTCAGGCTTCTTTTCCACTGATCCGGAATCCGGTTATATCCCAGGATGGTTCCCAGAATACCGGCAGCAGAAGCAGGATTACAGTCAGAATCCTGACCGCATCGGGTAGAGATATCCATGGTCTTGTAGAAATCCCCTTCACCGTATAACAGGCCGATCAGGATATAGGCGCTGTTGATGGTTGCGTCAATATTGTAAGGAACGAATACGCCTTCGGGACAGCCGATATCGGTACTCCATTTCTTCTCACATTCGAACCAGGTCTGTTTCCAGTCATCAGGATATTGTTGGTGCCAGCGTATGACGTCACTCATGCATTGGTAGAACTGGCTTTCCTGAGGAATGGTTTTCAGCGCCTCTTTCACGATGAATCCGATGTCATCAGATAGAAAAGCCAGGGAATACATGGCTCCTACATAGACTCCACCATACCATCCGTCTCCATACGTCATGATATGTCCGATTTTATCGGCTATACCGGAAGCAGCATTAGGCATACCGGGAGACATCAGACCGGCATAGTCTGCCTCTATCTGATAGTCCAGGTCGCAGGCATGAGGATTGTTCATCCAGTGACCGGATGCCGGCGGCATGATTCCTTGCAGAATATTGTATCGTGCCGCCTGATTAGCATGCCAGAGGGGATATTCAGCAGTGGCAAAAGCCATTGCAAAAGAGTCCGCCGGGGCATCCAGCCCCAGACGGTCGAATACATCCACGAAAGTGAGATCCATGTAAACATCGTCATACAATCCCGGCACATTGTCATACCACCACTTGATGTAGCCGTCATACCATTCGATGGGCACATAATCCTGAATCATCGTCCCGCAGTATTTGAACTCTGTGGGACCTCCGTAGGTACAGCCGATGGCCTGACCGGCCCAACCTCCTTTGATTTTATCCAGCAGACTGTCTTTAGAGATTGTATATGTCTCCGGAATGCATGGGCGGGTGGTTCCGGCAGTTCCAGGAGAACATGCCTCCATCAGCCACATGGCTGCAAACAGGAGAGTGCATGGGAAGAGATGTTTCATGGCTCAGCAGTTTTTGAAGACTTAGTGAAAAATAAGTGAGTTAATTTATAGCTTTGCGTTAAAAAGGAAAAATGCTTTCCATAATGTCGAATTAGATATTTTACAAATTCTATATATGAAAGATAAAGGGGTATCATCATTTAATTTGTAATCCTTATAGATATAATTTTTTATATTGGTTTTTAAAAAGTCTTTATTAGGTGTATAGATATTTTCTAAATGGGATAACATATTAACATCATTAGTCTGTTTTGCTATTTGTCTAAACGCTTCCAATAAATATGGATGTTGTGAAGCACTATTTTTATCTGATAAAAATTTATTTGTAATATATACTTTTAGATCCCATAGCATTTTGTTGCATGCTTCAATATCAATTCCTTTTTGCTTACATAAATAGAGAAATATAAAGGTTTGTGCTAGGGTTTTATCATCTATATGTTCTGCTGTTATTGTTGAGTTGAAGGTTTTGTCTTCATATAAAAACTCTTTTATTTCGTCAATCAAAAAAATTAGGCATCGGTCATTTAATATTTGTCTATATGGCATTACTCTTTGGCTTTGCGCTAATATTCTATAGTAAAAGTAGTACGCAGTACCAAGTAATCCTTCATCTAAAGACAATGATTTAGACTTATAACATGATACCTGTTTAAAAAGTAAATCATCAAAATCGTAAAGAACTTTATCTGTATTTACTTTTATCATTTCTTTTTGTGACATGAATTCAATAGCCCAGCCAATACCTGTTAATCCTGTAGTAAATTTAGTATTAGTTATATAATTTAGATTTGTCATAACCTCTATTAATAAATCTTCTCCTTTTTGGTGATTTGTTGAGTGGTTATTTATTTGTGCTAATAAAAAGTAAGCAATTGCAGTTCCTGTCTTTCCTGTATATAAGCTTAAATCCATATCTTGTGAAGATTTAAGTTTATTGATTTGATTTTCAATTAATTGGTATTCTTCTGTCATAAATTCGAAATATTCCATGGCCATGTTGATATGTAATTAATTAAATCTATTTTATTCATTGAACATATTTTTAAAAATTCCGAGTATAGTCGGTTTTGCGTTTCTATATCAATAAATCGAGAATTTATATTTCTTTCATGATATAAATGATATAGTTCTCCTTCTTCAAATTTAGCAGGATATCCTAATATTTCCATTCGTTTTACTCGTTCTACATCATCTGGCCCCCATGAAGTAATATATTCATTTTCTAATCCAGCTTTAATATATGTATTATAATCGATAAGGACAGCGCCACCACAACTTCTTTGGGAACCTACTTTAAATTTATATTTATTTTCCTCTAGTAAGTCAATATCTAGTGATTTGCTAAATATAAACTTTGTTATAATATCAATACCTCTATTGCTTCCAGAATATGGGATTGCTATTTGAAATTCTTTGTTTCGTATCCTTGAGACGGCAGATAGTAATTGTGCGGGCGGGATGATAATATCAACATCACAAATGCATATAATTGAAGTCTTACATTGTTTTATCATTAAATTTAGATAATGAGTACGATGAAATATTTTATTAGTATCCTTAATGAAGATGTATTTTATATTTGTATTTAAATGTGGAATCTTTATTTTAGATAAATTGTCTGCTTCTAGTAATAAAATATTGGTTTTAAAATAACGATCTATATAACGTAAAATTGTATAAGTGTTAATCAATCGATCTTTTGAATCAATTTGTACGGGTAATAGAAATGTAACATCTTGTAAATTAATTCTTTTTTTGTCTATATATTGTCTGTATTTATAAATTAACTCTTTAATATACCAGCTACAACTATTTTGTTTTATAGTAGATAAATCGTCGTAAAAAGGTGTATAATAAGTATATAAAGTTTTTTTAAATAGGGATTCTTTCTGAGAATAACTATTTCCTGTATAATGTAGTATATATTTTTTATTCCATTCTTCTGCTTCTGAATTAGCCCAGCAAAAATCTAAAATGGGAGATATCTTGAATGGTTGATTAATTAATAAGGCGTTCCACCATATAGCCCACATATCGGCGCACCATGCTTGAATATTTGTTGCTGAGTTAAATTCGTAGGGATCATATATACCTTTAGGAATGTTTATTGATAAAAGATATTCATATAGTGATTCGCAATCTTTTTCTATCTTGTTCCAAAATTGCATTGTTGAATTTTTTATGACATATTGCGCTCCTCCTGCGTTTTTATCATTTGCCTGAACAATTGTCGGAGATACTCCTATAATTTGGCACATTTGCTGAAATTGATATTGGTTTAAATAAGTTTTAATATAATTGCTATCTAAATAGGAGCGTGTATCTGAACAATACCAAATATCATCATTAATCAATTCTTCCCAATTGGGGAGAGTGCGAAATATAATATCTGAATCGTGATAAAATAAAACTTCTTTTTCTAAAAAAGGATATGTTTTAAAATGTTTGGCTATTATGTGTGGGCGTATAGATGATGGATATACTTTTTTTGTTCTGGTATCTGCATATGTAAAAAAAAGAGCATCATTACATTGTCTTATAAATTTTTTAAAATGTGGATGCATGCCTTTGGCTATATCATATCCGATTAATATGTGAATATGATCTTTAGGGATTTTTTGAGATTTAAAGTTGTAAATCTGCAATTGTAATTGCCATAAAAAATATGGGTTATCAGGTTGTGCTGAAATGTAAATCATTTGTTTATATTTTTTAGTTATTTCCTCATTAGTGTCCCGTTAAAATCGAGACAAATTAATATTAATCAAACAATCCCGGAAAAAGGAAAGAATTGAGTTCTT